>OHNA01000684.1_pt1 | contig 10860 bp, 4 predicted proteins | sample 1569481 | NCBI WGS metagenome assembly OHNA01 (sample SAMEA3879542, study PRJEB24766) | human gut metagenome | biome: human-associated habitat; feature: feces | place: USA | collected 1985/1987 | reverse complement strand
AGTAAATCTTACTAAGAGCTGCTTCATCTGCTACCAGTGTTACATCATTATGCAGCTGCAGAACTGATGCAGGAAGATGATCTGCAGGATACCGTATCAGCAAATGACCAGGAAGAGATATCTGATATAGAAGAAGATACTATGCCTGATGAGAATATTCTAAACAGACCCGCAAATGGTACAATCAGTTCAGGTGCAAGCTATGGTTTTGCAGAGGGTGGACTGAATCATGGATCAGAAAATGATATTGATGCAGACAGATCTGTATCCTATCCGGCAAAGTTTGATCCTCGTCCGGCAGGTGTATCCGGTGTAAGGGATCAGTATTTAGGATCTTGCTGGGCATATTCAGCATTAGCTGCCGTTGAATCAAATCTTATTAAAAAGGGTTATACCGATAACTCCATTGATTTGTCAGAATTTCAGCTGATTTATTTTATGAACCATATAAATGAGGATCCTTTGGGTAATTATACGAAGGATACAAGTGATAGTAGCAAAAATATGACTGATTTATTTAATCAAGGTGGTTCTCCGAAGGCAGCAGTATCCTTTCTTTCAAAGTGGACTGGCCCGGTATTAGAAAGTCAAGCTCCTGTTATCAGAACATCACTGCCAGGAGGTGGATGGGTGGATGAAGCTGATCAAATGAATGCGGTTGCGCTTGGACAAGAACTTTGTGCTGGCTCCAGTCAATGGCATTTTAAAGGGGCCAAATTTAGTGATTATGACACGGATCACATCAATAACGTAAAAGAGTTGGTTACAAACTATGGTGGTGTCAGCATGTGTTACTACGATGATGGAAAGCAGTACTCTTATACATGTACTGGGGAAGGAGAAGATGCAAATTATTATTTTGCCTATAAGGCGGCGGCTAATCATGCTGTTGAAATCGTGGGGTGGGACGATAATTACTCCAAGGATAACTTTAATCATGCTGGGAGTAATGTCAAACTTCCAGAAGCAGATGGCGCATGGCTTGTGAAAAATTCATGGGCAAATACCCGTATACCGGACCCGTACATTGCTAATACATCGTATATTTCAAGTGGCTACTTTTGGATTTCTTATTATGATAAGTCGATTAGTGAGATTATAGCTTTAGAATATGACTCCAAGGACACTTATGCAAATATGTATGCGTACGATGGAAGTACAGGAATAGGCTTGGGGGGAAGTGGGGGAACCACATATCTTAATATATATGAGGCTAAAGCATATGGTAAAGGATTAATTGAAAAGATTGACGGTGTTATGACATACCTTGCGGCAAATATGCCGTATACACTCACGATATATGTAAATCCTGTTGTCGAAAGCGGCAAACTGATACGCTATTCCGGAAAGAGCGAAGCGATTTCCGGATGTAGCGATTATGAAGGGTTTTATACTTTTGATATCAGTGATAAAAATATTTATGTCCCGGATGGTATGACATATGGCATTTGTATAGAAACCGCGAAAGCAGAGGCTGATAATGGGGTAGCACCTGTAGGTAATAGTGATGGTTATCAGGAGGCAGGACAGAGCTATTATGGATACAGCTTGTATTCTCTCAATGATTATGCGACATCAGAAGAATATAAGGCAGCTGGCGCAGCTGTTTGTCTCAGAGGTTTGACCAATAAAGCATCCGGCATAGTATTATCAGAAAGCGTTTCACTTGAAACGAACAGCCTTTCTTTAAAAGAGGGTAAGACGGCAACCGTAGTAGTAGATGAAGTGCTTCCGGAAAACACCACCAATAAGACCTGCAGCTTTTATTCTACAGATAAATCCGTTGCGACCGTTGATGAAACCGGTAAGGTAACAGCAGTAGGATATGGTGAGTGTGATATAGTGGTATCAGCTTATGATGGCATGAGCAGTGATACGTGTCACGTGACTGTTTACTGTACCGGACTCAGCCTTGCTGATCAGCAGCTCCTTGTAAACCGTGTATGTACAATCGATCCGGTATATAAAAATGGATACAAAGGAATTACGAGCGATCAGCTCACATGGGATTCCTCTGATCCGGATACTGCAACTGTAGACAGTATGGGACGTGTAACAGCGCATGCAACAGGTACAGTAACGATTACAGCATCTATTAAAGATCCAGTGGTTACGAGTAATCGTCTGGTAAAGGCAAGCTGTAAGGTAACGATCGGCAGGATGGCAGAGAGCATCAAGACAGATATGGATAGCATAACTTTGTATGAGGGCGAAACGCATCAGATAACTGCAGAGGTTCTCCCGGATGATACGACGGATAAGGGACTGACTTATAGCTGTATCCGGGAATCAATCGCAAAGGTATCTGCGACCGGTCTTATCACAGCAGTATCAGAAGGCACCACAACAGTCACTCTCACGGCTATGGATGGCAGTGGTATCACAAAAGACATAACAGTAACGGTGCTTCCGGCGATCAAGACTATTGATGTATATAATGGTGATATCACACTGCAGGCAGGAGATACATATACAACATACTTTAATGCCTATCCAAGTACGGAAGGATGGAGAGACCGGATCAGGATCGCATCGAGTGATCCGTCGGTAGCCGCCGTAGGGCAGGTAGTGGCAGGTGATATTGATCCTAACAATGGCATGGCAGTAATTACTGCCAAAAAAGCCGGAGCCTGTGTAATAACTATTGCAGGAGATAAGGTATCTGTTAGTTTTCAGGTAACAGTAACAGCAAAACCGGGTACACCAACAGACAATACAAATGCCGGAAATACTGGTGGAAATACCGGTAACAATCAGAACCAGGGAAATAGTGATAATGGTAATGGTAATGTTAAAAAGCCAGCACCTGTTGTAGATCCTGATCCTGTAACTATCTCAACCGGATCCATGCAGTTTAAGGTTGATGGATCAGAAGTAACACTGATCAATATGACAGGTAAGGGAACGAAGGCATCTATACCTGGCTATGTTAGATATAACGGCAAGTCCTACAAGGTAACGAAGATTGGCAACAAGGCTTTTTATAAGAATACGAAGCTCAAAACTGTGACGATCCCATCAACAGTTACAGAGATCGGAAACAAGGCTTTTTATGGATGCAGGAAGCTTACAAAGGTAACGATTCCAAAGAATGTAAAAGTGATTGGCGGCAAGGCATTTTATGGCTGCAAGAAGATCACCAAGGTAACGGTGAAAAGTGCAAAACTTAACAAGGTAGGCAGTAAAGCATTTACCGGCATCAGCAAAAAGGCAGTGATCAAAGTGCCGAAAAAGAAGCTAGCAGCGTATACGAAGCTGTTAAAGGGCAAGTGCACAAAGGGCGTAAAAGTGCGGAAATAAATGTTGTGTAGCGGGAGACTCCTTTCTCCCGCTATTCGCCACTAATGTATTAGAGGCGTCATGAATTAAAATACAAAGGGAGATTATTATGACCTGTGAAGGATTTGCCGGTTATCTTATCTGAATGTGACTTTTCGGTTTTGGATGTAGCAATAGATAAATATTTTCGAGATCACAAAATAGAAGTAACATACATTGGCAACGCCCTCCTTTCTCTTATGTCTGGAGGGTTAGCCCCTCCGATAACAGAGGGTAAGCCGCCGGGCTCTCTAACATGCCTTGCTTTTGGATACAATCATATATCGCAGCTAAAGTAGCGGGGAATATCCAAAATAGGTATTTCCCAAAGTGAATGTATATGTTATAATACTAATGTTTTCAGACAAGTAGATATGTGTAGTATCAAAGTGATACACAAAGGCTCCCAGATGTTATTACAGATTCTGGGAGCTTTTGTCGTACCTGTTAAGAAATCAGGAGCAAAGGGATCCTAATGTCTCCAATCTGTCGCATACAATCATATACAATGTCTGAAATGTACAATTCTCTTGAAATCATTTGCAACATATTCCTACAATAAATTTAAAAGTGAAACTATACAGAAAATATTTGTGATGCAAACTGGAATATATCAGTTTTTTAGCACAATCTTTAAGGAGGTAAAATTTATGGAGATACCTGCTTTTAATTTCCTGATTGCTGGTGATTATGATACGGATCCTCAAATGACGAGATATATGCAGCAGATGGAAAGCCTGTTTCAGGCAGCAGAGAAAAAAGGAATATTAAATATTGCGGAATGGAGGATTGTGACAAAAAAGAAAGATATCACCGAGACACTAAAGCATGAACAATTTGATGTGCTGCTGTGCTTCACTCCTATTGCCTATGACAAGATAGGATCCGGAACGATGAAGGTATGGCAGGATATACAGAAACAGTTAAAGATCATGTTGTTCATGGAGCGAAGCGTTAGGGATGGAGATGCAGAAACGTTTCCATCAAAAAAACCGGAGCTGCTTTATAAAAATGGATTTTATGACTGCTACTTCATAGGTGATATGCGTGGTAGCGATGTTATCAATTCAATTCTTACTGGAAGGACTGCAGAAGAAGCTTATTCTTATTATAAACTTGATATGGATTCAGAGGATCGTATGGATAAAAAGGTCGAGAAATCGGATTCTTCTGCATCAAAATCAGATACAAAAAGCAGTAATGCAGCCACTTGTGACAATATTGAAGGAGTTGTTACTGAAAAGGATAACACCGAGGACAGAACAGGGGATAGTGTAGATAAAATGACTGATCCTGTACAGGAAGAAGGGCAGGGTAATCATAACGGAAAAACAAAATTAGAAAATGGGAAGGTGCAACAGTCTAAAAAAGAGCAGAGTGGAAAATCTGTACAGAAGGAGGTATCCATAAAAAATACAGCAGACGTGAACATCCATAACGCTAAAAGTATAACTGTTAAAGGGTCTGCTACTGATCTCAGGCAGATGCATGAAAAAAAGGATACGTCAAAAACAGAGAAGAAGCATTTGAAAAATAATGACCTGGATAAGGAAAAACGCAAAGAGCGGTATAGACAGATCATGCCGCATAACAACCATCTGACAGTTTCAGAACTTGATGAGTTAGGATTTTTTACAGCTCCTGCATCAGTAAGCGAACATGGAAGTTATGAGGGCGGTTTATTTGATCATTCTTTTGCAATGACTCAGAGCTTATTAGATCTTACGGAAAAGCTTGGGCTTAAATGGGAGCGCGCCGAGAGCCCTTATATTATAGGTATGTACCATGATATATGTAGATGTGATCAATATATTTACGATACCCGCACGGATAGTTATCGATATGAGGAGCGCAGTATATTACCAGGACACGGTGAAAAGTCTCTGCTGGTCCTTATGCAGTATCTGCAGCTTACACAGGAAGAGATTGCCTGTATTAGGTGGCATATGGGGGCTTATGAACAGGATATACCTATGTGGAGATTTTATGATCAAGCAGTCCGTCAATATCCAAATGTACTATATACACATATGGCAGATATGATCACAAAAAAAATAAAGAATATCTGATTTCAACAGATTTGAGCAGAAGGGTAATGTTTTTATGAGAAAAAAGATATTATATTATCTGAGTTGTGCTGGTGCAATAGTATCGTCCTTTTTGATTTTTTTGTTGCACCGCTACAGATTAAAAGTAATGGCTGCATACAACTTAGAGCCGGCTCGTTTGAGGGCACTGATACCAGTGAACTATGGAATATCAGCGGAGTTTGTTAGTTTATATGGAGTTCTGGTATTACTGGCATGTATATGTGTGGGATATGTTTTGATAAGTTGGGTACGATGGGGCTTAAAGTGCAAGGATGAGCACAATACAAAGCGGAAAAAAGGAGAGTGTAGGGATGAACGATAAACTATTAGATCAAATCAAAAACTTTGTAAAGAATGGTGGTCGGATACGTGCGGGTGAGGAACCGGTATACGGGGAACCGTTTTACGGTGCCTATATGCAGCAGTATATATCTGCCAATTTTGCTTTGGGAGACAAAGTAAGCATTACTACGGAAAAAACTTTCGATGGGATTATTATAGATATTGGGCCATATCATTTAACTACACTTACATCTGGAAGGTCTGTTCATAAGAATGGAAGAAATAAGTGCCCGGAGCCGTTTTCACGTATAAAATCCATTGAGCTGATTAAAAAAACTGACGGAAAGTTTGATTTATCTGTAGTTGATCCGCGGGAACATGAGCGCCGGATGAATATAAAGAAACTGAAGGAAACCGGGGAATGGGAAGAAATCGAAAATAAGAAGACATGGGCACGTATGGAAAGAAGGGCAGAGCTGAAAAAGCAGTTTACCTCAATATACCATGATGTAGACTATGATAGCTCACATGTGATACAGATAATGCATGGATGCAGCAATTACTTCCCTTTTAGGTGTGCAAAAGTAGAAGCGGACTTGTACTTGATTCTTGATAATGGAATTATTAAAAAGATACCATGTCAGACAGGCGCGCCGTTCCCCAATAAGAACAGCTATCATGCATACAATTACGACTCCAAACAGGATGACCCGTGCTTGTACCTGTATTTACCAGATGATGGCACTGTATATGAAAATGTAAATATAGCGTGCATCTGGACAATGCATGTTTTAGATGATGCAGGGGATACATGGGGTATTAAAATGATAAACCTGTACCGGATCGGAAGGATAAAACCTATTTCTGATGAGAGAAATTTGATACCGATTGACATGGGTATAAGTCCGTTATTAGGATATAACACTATCAAAGATTGTGGCACATTATTGGAAGATATGATGGCAAAGGATGTCTATTGTATTATGGATTCCCCTGCAGAAGATAACGATAACTATGAAGGACTTCATATGATCAAAGTACCAGAAGACATCCATGAAATGAGGTCAATGGCAAAGATCCTGTATAAACTGGATAAGTATTGCGGAAATCAGCCTACAAACGATTTTCTTATCTCAGCAAATATAGAGACATTTGTTACAATAGATAAAGAGGCTTACTGTTATTATACAGATTCATGGATTACTTGTCGTGATGGATATCCGTATAAAATGTTGGATGCCTCAAAGGAGTAGTTCAGAAAAACGCTATAAAAGCTATAATCCGTCTCTCTGATGTGAGGAGGGATGGATATTTTTTGTATCAAAATCTGCCAACTATCCATCACTTAAGGGTAATGGGAGGGTAACGGCCCTGCGACGCTTGTGAAAAAAATTTTTCTGAATAATATATTTGCCGATAGTCATTATAATACGGCAAAAAGAATTATGCCTTCTTGTCGCCTCTGAGGAGGCTCTACATAGAAGCTGCCCCTGCCGCAAATCTACACTATAAAAAAATACCATCCCTTGACTACCGGCGCAGCCGCTCCAGCTGCCCCTCAAGGGCAGCAATATAAACAAAGCAATAAATAAAAGAGAAAATTAAACAAGACAAATTAACACCACAAGAACACGGCAACCCACAAGCCTATAGCAGGCGGAGAGAAGCACAATCGTTTTAATGCCGTGTATTATTGACTATCGGCAATGAATAGGTTATAATTAGAATATATAACAAAGCAAAATAGATGTACACGGGTCTTTGCCTTTAGTTATCAAATTTGAGGTCGGTATAAATACACATAGAAAATATCTGCCCTCTGGATCCATAACTCCATCATAGTCCTCCATAACTGGAGCTATGATTTCAGCACCTATGAAAAGAGGTTTTTATGAGTAAATTGCAAAATGAAAAATACACAAAAAGAAATGCCACTATAAGAGCCTGTGAACTTGAACTCGTTCCGTATGGCAATACGCAGGAAACAATTGAAAAAAGAGGATATATTGAACAGGATAAGGCTAAGCTTGCTTTCATAAAAGAACTCCGCGGATTTTTTAATCAATATATTTCATGTGCCATATCAGACGTACTTAGCACAATATCTTATGATTACAATATTATTTATGATTTAAGAATTGATAAGAAGGCATATGGCAATCATATGGATCGGCTGGAAAAAACTATTGCAAATGAAATAAGCCGGTACATAAATGCAGAAAGCAGCAGGTACCCTGTTCCACTAAAGAAAGCTTCTTTTTATTTGGAAATCATGCCAAACTACCTTGACAGTATAAATGAGCATGAGAAAGCGCAGATTTTAAGAAATATGCATGGAAGCATACCATTATTCCGTAATATGATAACCAGCCTGCAAAATGTACTTAACATATGGGTGCCACGAAGAGTATGCGAAAATTTACAGATCTATTTTGACAATCTGCCGATATTTATCCGGCAAAAGGAAGAAAATACACCTTTTTATAGGGAAAACAAAAATAATTGGGATTTATTTACAGATCCGAATGGCTATAACTGTTGTATTTCATCACAGGGGATCAACACATACAATTTGCTTATTTCTGGTATCTATGATTGTGAGGGAAATAAGATAGTTACTGGATATAATGAATTTGCAAATATGGAAAATAACAGGATAAAAACAGAACAAAAAGATGAGATTCGTTATCGTAAAGCAAAACAGCTTTATAAGCAGGTTCTTGTTCCTCGTGAAAAAGCATTTAAAATCAATAAAATATCATCAAATGGCGAACTGCTTGAAACTCTTTTTGCTGATATTGAATCGTCCGTTCCTACGGTATCAAATACACAAGAATTTTTTTCTAAAATTGATCAATACTTAAATGGTGTTTTTGTAAAAGGATCAGATCTTAGTTTTTTATCTCATATCCTATATAACGATCATCAATTACTTGTTGATAAAATATACGATAAAATGATGGTAGATATAATATCATCTAAACAGACACCTGTCAAAAAGCAAAAGGCTGTAGATGCTATAAACATCAATATAAATAAATCCATATATTCTTTGGCAGAAATTGAAGAGTATGTTAATGAGCCAATCAGTAATAGCTTGACGGAATATTGCAATAAACTCTATAACAAAGTTATTCAAGCCAAAGGCAATATTGAACGTTCAGATATAAAAACAGGTGAAAAAGTAAGAGTAAATGCAGTATACAGACGACTTATCGTGAATTTTACAACATCTGTGACTGCTGTAAGAAAGTTCATATGCTGTTTTACAGCATCAAATGAGGAAGAACTATCTGAATATACAGAGGTACTTAACGACCTGAAACTTGCCTTAAATGTAAATTATAAAGCAACAAATTTGATGCGGAACTATCTTACTAAAAAGCTGAAAGATGATACGGTGAATATTCCTCTGTGTTTTGGCACGCCTGCAAAATACAACGGAAAATGGTACTCCAGATCCTACAATGAAAAATTATCAAAAGACAGATATACGATTATCAGAATGGATCATAAATATTATCTCTTCATGTTATGTGACGATACAAAACCGGTTTTATTAAAACAAGTAACCGATAATTATGTTGAGTTATATTCTGTAGCTAAATCAATAGATGCTATGATGAATGTTCCAAAAACAGCATTTCCTAAAGATGTAAAAAAAGCATTTTTAGAAGGCGCAGATAAATTTACACTTGTAAAAAATATGAAATCTCCTGTAAATGTCACAAGAGATATTTATGAGATATATAACGGCAAATTATTTACATCCGCCAAACTAAAAGATGGCACTATAACTCAAGAACAATATGCACTTAATCTTTATAAAATCCTCTCATACTATAGGGAAGTTATTTTAAACTCCATCGCTTATAGCTATTACGATTTAGAAGAGATAAAAAATACAGATATTTCAAAATACAAGTCATCTGATCAGTTTTTTTCTGCCATAAATGCAGTATCTATCAAAATGGAATTTCTACATATTGACCGTAAACAAGTTGAAAATCTTGTGGCAAATGGCAATGCACTCATGTTCCTTATCACTAACAGGAATATGTATATGGAGGGAAGAACTAAAACAGATTATGCGAAGCTATTGTTGGCACTCTTTTCGCCTGAGAATATGAAACATACAGATCTCGTACTGAATGCTTCTCCAACTATTTATTTCCGTCCGAAATTATTTGAACCTCGGATTGCGCATAAAAAGGGATCTCAACTTGTAAATAAAACAACAGTTGATGGTGAATTTATTCCTCCGCATATACGAAGAGAACTGTACTTATATTTTAATCATCTGACAGATACTTTATCAAAAGAAGCAACCGCATATAAAGAAAAAGCTGTTCATTTTCCCGCAACCATGGATATTACTTATAGACGTAGATATACATATGATAAATATATTTTTTCTTTCACGATTAAACAGGGAAAATCTATAGTAGAAGATACATCCAGGCAAATTACAGATGATATAAATAGTAATAAAGAAATCAAAAATATTCTTTCCATTGTCCGAAGCACAGAGGATCTATTATATTATGTACTTTTGGATGCCGATGGTAAAGTAATTCAAAGAGGAAGCTTAAATGTACTTGGTAATGTGGACTACCGGGACAAATTACTATCCATTTCGTCAAAAAAATATAGTGAAAAAATATATGATTGGATTCAGGACAGCAGTGCTGCTGATATTAAAAATGCATATATAAAGATGGCTGTATCCAAAATATCGCAAATTGCTATAGAAAATGATGCACTTATACTTCTGGATAAGATCTCCGATACCAAAAGAAAAACTATGTATCATCTTGACAATCAGGTTTTTGCCAAGTTTGAAGATGCACTTGTCCAAAAACTTAACAGATATGTTATTAAATCATGCAGAGAACCTAAGTCCCCTGGAAGCATTTTGAATCCTCTGCAGCTTGCATATAAATCTACAGCAGATCAAAAAGGACTTGTAATTACGCAAAGCCAGTATCTTACAGAAAATCTAGATGCAAAAACTGGATTTGTTAATGTCTTTAAGCTTCCCAATGTGACTGCATCTGCTAAAGCAAAATTCCTACAAAATTTTGATGCCATTACTATCTATGAAGAGTATATAAATTTTACATTTGATTATGAAAAATTTGATACATCTTTAAAACTGCCACAAACTAAA
>OHNA01000673.1_pt1 | contig 10921 bp, 18 predicted proteins | sample 1569481 | NCBI WGS metagenome assembly OHNA01 (sample SAMEA3879542, study PRJEB24766) | human gut metagenome | biome: human-associated habitat; feature: feces | place: USA | collected 1985/1987 | reverse complement strand
ATTAGTTTTGTAATTTAGCTTTGTAGTTGTTTCCTTTACTAAATGCGCGGTGCTTTAAGAGTATAGCTTTTTCATGTCACGTGTTCGGAGGAAGCTTCCGCTAGCAATTATTCAGCGGCGAAAAAGTTCGTTACAAATTTTTGACTTTTGCTTTCTGAGCTTGTGGAAAAGTATACATTTTCCATAGGTAATTCTGTTGAAAAATGCCAGTTATCCACAAGAACAAATTGTAGTAACTCATCCTCTAAGAAAAAATGAGTTTGTTACAAACGTTGATCGAAAAGTTATTATAGCTAAAACAGCCTAAATAAAAGCGGCGCCAAAAGGACTAGTCATGCCTCCAGCGCCGCCAATTTTTATAGCTTTTTTCTTTCTCAGAAAAGGTCAAAATTTGCAATCGATCCAAAAATACATCTGTTTGTTGTGGATTTTATATAGGTAATTATTATGATTTTCCATACAAAAAAGATGGAATTTCCGTATGACATGAGTTGAGGTCTTGGCTTGTGGACAATCCAAAGGCAAAAAATTTTGGCAGCGCCAAACCGTCCGACGTAGCTGTTTTTGCCGCTCCAAATTTTCACTAAACGTAGCTGCTTTTGCATTTTCAAATTTGGAGTATGATTGAATAGATTAACGTTTTGGAAAGTAGTATACACGCGACAAAGGAGATGGAGACATAAAGGTTATGCTTTATCACTGCATCACTTTACTATGCTAAAGTACCGTTCTTCTTCATATGACAGATGTTGGGTTTATTTTTTTAGGTAGAAGCGGGTTTTGCTTTTGTTTCTTCCGCTCTTTCTATACTAATATTATACTATAACTTTGGTTTTCTTTCAAATTTTAAGTGGGGCAGATAGATAAGGTATGTTATATAACAGGCAGGTGGAGGATGGGATGGGGATGGGATAATACGTTTGAACGTATTAACTTTTACCCGCCAGTTAGTTATAACTAACATACGATTATTTATAATAATTATATTTTCATAACTATGATATAAATATAAGAAGGGCTTTCGCCCTTCTTTTATTTTTTCTTTCTTTCCTCCTTTATTTCATCAATCATGCAATAAAACAGATTTGCCATATATTCTGCGCTGTAATATTTCGCGCTGTTCTCTTTTGCATTATTCTGCATAACTTTTAGTGCGTTATACATAACGATTGCTTTTATTAGTTCGTCCTGTGCGATGGACTCATTATAAAGTTCATTCGCAAGTTTTCGCAGATTAAACGTCTTTTCCGCAAGATTCGCGGCAAACGTTGAAAGTTGCTCGCCCTGTTCTACTCTTTCAAGCATTGTAGATAATGCGTTATAATAGTATTCTGCGGGAACACTAAAAGGCGTTTTATACTTTTCTCCGTTCTGTTCCTTCTCTTCTTTTCGTTGGATGTACGCAAGCCCCTTTTCCATTAAATAATCATACACGTTCCCGATTTCCCTAAATGGGAAATAGGTCAGGCCGATAGTGACTTTTTTCTTTTGCAAAAGTTTTATAAGAATATCAGATTCAATTATCGCGTCTTCGATGGCTGTATGGCTTTCTGTAAAGCCATCGTCTTTGAACATATAAGAAAATACGGTTTCCGCGCTTGACTTGAAGAATAAACCACTATTTGTAAGTTGCTTATTCTCAAGGCAATATTTTCTATATTTATCGCAATTTATTCTTTGTGTACAAACATCGCCCCAAATATCCGCGAGCAAGTATTTCTTTCCTCTCAGCTCAAAATGATACTGGTCAAATTCTTCTGGATTCTCCCATTTTTTTCCATTTAAAATATTTTTACAGATTCGCTTTTGTCCATACTCCCATTCGTTATAGAACGGGCTGTATAAGGCGTCAATATAACGTTCTGTAAATCCTATGGCTTTCTTGAAATCAAACATGCTATTGTAAGCAAGAACGATTTCAACATGTTGCAAATCATTTTCTAATACTTTTATTGCTTCGTTCCATGTTTTCGCGCTGATTGTTCCGGCCTTGTATTTCTCCATGTAAAGAGGCCGTTTTTCTTTATAATATGCAGTATTGAAAACGTTCGGGACGAAGAACGTTTCTTGAATTAAGAACGAATGTTGACTATAAACATAGCCCCTCGCGTCAATAATTCGCCAGCCAATGTCGTAAATTAGCGGTTTCGCAATGGCTATTTTTTTCTTGTCGTTTGCGGAAAGACTCATTTCGTTTACAAATGGCAATGTAGCCGTTTCGCAATCTAGCACAAGATATAATCTTGGTTTTTTGCCCTTGCGCTTGGGCTGATGGAAATCAATCTCGTTCAAACGGTTTTCATAATATTTATTCATTTTTGGGCGCTCCCTTCTTGCGGCGACTATTATATTTTTGTGTGTCGCGTCTTATAATTCGCCCACAATTATTATATCATAGTTGCGCAATTATTGCAAGCCCTAATTTTCAAAATTAGATTGTAATAAAACTGGCGTTATACCGGCAGTGGGGTTCATACGTTGAACGTATTAGATGCAAAGATTGATAAAAAATAGCAGGGCGGTTGCCCTGCTTTATTTTATTCTTCCGTTTCTTCCGTTTCTTCCGTCTCGGTCTTTTCAATCATCTGGCGTACCATGCGCCCGGTGACTACTCCCTCGGCCTCTCGTGCGTCAAGCTCAGCGCTTTTCTTTTCTTCCTCCTTTTTCTTCTTTGCTTCCTCGCGCTTGCGCTTTTCTTCTTCGCGCTTGCGCTGGTCGGCTTCCTTCTTCTTTCGTGCTTCTTCGGCCTTCTGCGCCTTCTCCGCCTGCTTCTCGCGGTACATCTGCGCTTCGGTGTAGGGGTCATAAAGTTCCCCTTCACGGCTACCCTTCTTATAAGTAACCGTAATAGTAAACGTTCCTTCCGTCTTGTCCTCGTCGTCCAGCACGACCGGAACGGCAAGAACATTCGCTTTGACAGTGAGAGCTTCAAGGTCTGCTCCTTCAAGCGTCTGGCGAATGATGGAGAGAAGTTCATTACGCTTGAGTTCGGAATAATTCATACAGAACCTTCTTTCTGGTGCAATATGCACCGCACTATTATTTGTGCCGCGGATTGCTTTATTCCCTTGGCTTGAGTATAGTATACTACCCTCTGGGGAAAAAGTCAATCCCTTTTTTGAAATTTTTTGAAGTTTTAGAGGTCAATGTTCATACGTTGAACGTATTAGAATAGTAAGAGGGTTATGCCCTCTTATTTTCTTTTTTCTGTAATCTTGATCTCGTACTTCTTTCCCTCCATATACACAATCACACTTTTCATAGTTTCTTGGGTATAAGTTACATCCGCTTCATTCAACATTTTGATAATGCCGTTCATCAAACCGTTCACGGTTGAGTCTCCAACATGGCGACGTTCTACACCACTGGCGCGCTCAACATGGCGGTTTAGTTTTTTGCTTTCTGCTTCTGCTTCTTCCTTCATTTGCTTCTTGCTTTGTTCTTCGGCTCGCTTTACATCTTTCGCGCGCTTTGCGTCGATGTAGTCGCGGATGAACTGTTCCCGGTTGACTTCTCCGGTCTTGTTACCGTTCTGATCTACCAAATTGATACCCATTGCAAAGCCTCCTTTTTTTCTTTCTACATATATTATATCATATAGCGTGGATTTTGTCAATAGAAAAATTAGATAAATTTTTAGTGACGGGAAGAAAAGTTATTACGTTGAACGTACTATAATAAAAAGGGGCGATCAATCGCCCCAGTCACAACCGCCCGCTTCATAGTCTTCGGCCTCTTCTTCGTCAATTTCTTGCATATATTCTGAAGTGAAAGATTCCAGCTTTTCTTCATATTTATTGGCAAATTCAAGAACATCTTTCGATTGAGTATCTACCCCGTAAACGATTGTGATAATCATACGTCTAGTTTCTTCGGGATAGTCAGTAAACAAAGTTTCCAGTTCGTTGTCAAGAAACGATTGTTCAAGGCTATTTCGGCATTCTCCTTCGTCATGAAACATTAGGTCATTGTAAGTATCTACATAAATAGTCATATATCGCACTTCCTTTCTTTTGATGGATATAGTATAACATAGAAGAATAGAAAAAGCAATAGGGAAGTTCTTACGTTGAACGTATTAAAGTAAAAGGAAATGAAAGAGGTTGTTACACCTCTTTATCAAGTTCTGTGCTATAATCCAGCCAATTCGGATAAATCATAGCAGAGAATTTTTCTCCATCTCCATTTGTAATAGTATAGTCTACCCATTTGCGTATTGGGTCGTCTTCGTTGTGAAAAGTATGTGTCAATACCTTCCCGCCGACACGCTCCAGAAGTCTGTGAAGCTCGGCTTCTCCTTTTTCAATAGTCGTCCAGAGTGTGGTTTCATCCCAAACATCAAGCGTATAAAGTACAGTCATTTTTTATTCCTCCACTTCATAACAAATTTTATATAACTCTTTGATATAGCCCTTCTTCGCGTTAATGGCGCGACTTCCTAGGTTTCGCCGCCAGTTCTTTCTCACCTCCTGCGAATCGTCCACAAGAACATCACCATAAACTGCGAATAGACTTTTTTCTTTTCCGTATTCGCAAATAACAATCTGCTCAGCGACAGGAAAATACTGCTCTACCCATTGCGTTTTTACCGTGCGCGTAAGATTAAAGAAATCGTCTTTCTTACCTACTCCTTTCCCTGCCCAGCTAATAACGCCAATATGATAGCCAGCTTCCTGTAATGCTTTGCACGCTTCCACAATGCGGTTAATGCTTCCGCGTTCAAAACCTTGCTCACAGTATACGCTAACATCTTCGCGCCTCAAACGTGGGAGCCAGTCGGGGACTTTATAAAGATTATATAATGTCCCGTCTAGATCGAACCAAATCCAATGGCTATTATTCATTTTTCAATTCTCCTCTTTATGTCAGTTTTTGGTTGACTTGCCATTGCTAAACCCTTCTTTCTTTCGATGGTTTATTATAGCATAGACTGAACATTTTTGTCAAGAGGAATTTTGATTTTTGTTATAGTAAAAGACTAATTTGTTCTTACGTTCAACGTATTATATTTTTTATAAAAAAAGAAGGGGCTTTCGCCCCTTCTCTTTATGCCATCTTATAACCTGCCTTTCCGCCCTTGTCAACCTTATCTGCAAGACCCTCATTCACAAGAGCCTTGAGAACAGCGCTCACCTTCTGCCAACTGATTTCACGCTCAGGCGGGAACATCGCCGCGATTTCCTGCGCAGTCGCGCCGTCATCGCCCATGGCATTGATACAGTCAACGACTTCCGCGCGGAAAGCTTCCTTTGCCGCGATTGCTTCCGGGTTGTCCTCCTTCTTCTTGCGCGGCTTGCTGGCGTTCTCCTGCTTCACCGCCCAGTCTGCAAGAGCCTTCTCAAGGTCAAAAGCCTTGCTTCGCTTGGTGTCCTTCGTGGACTTCTTGCCCACGCTCACGCTCAGAAACTCGCCATCGACCGGAATAACAAATTCCGTGGTGTCGATCTGAATGCCATCAGAATAGTTCGCAAAAATCTCGTTGAAAAGCTCAGTCTTAGTCATAATTTTTTCTCCTTCCGCGCGCAATGCGCGCGCCGTTTAGTTTTAGTGACTATCAGAAGGACTTGAAGCGCGGCGCCTGCGTTTCTTTTGTTCCCTCTTGATGGGATTATTATATCAAATCTTTAGAAAATTGTCAATACTTTTTTCAAAGAAAAAATTGAAAATTGAGGTTTATTATAATACGTTCAACGTATTAGGTAAGAAGGGAGGATTTACTCCTCCGCATCACATTCTTCATCTCCCCAGCTATAATCTGCTTGAAGCAAAGCAGTGAGTTCTTTCTTCATTTCTACTTCGTCGCCTTCTACGGTCGCATAAAAGTTATTAAAAAATTCATCTCGGAAATCTTCATACACCTGCAATAGTCGCGCCATAGCTTGACCAGCATGCACATAATCTTTATCGTGTGCTGCTTCACAAAGATCATAAGCGTTTTGCAGAACAGAGGAATCATATTCAGTTACTTCGCCCAAGCTTTCACTAAAACATTCATCTAAGTCTTCCTCACAGTATTTCTTATTGTGCCAAATGGTACTGTTATACTGGTTAAGATAGACAATCATATAATTATCCCCTTTCTTTTGTTGATTGTATTATACCATAAAATTAGCACAAGGTCAAGTATTAAGTTATTACGTTCAACGTAAAAGGATAAATAAGATAATAGCGGCTTTATGCCGCTATTATTTACAATTCCAAAGGAATAATAACATCATTCACGTTATCACGATACATTTCATAGAATTTCAACTCGTTCAATGTAAAGTAGAAATTACCAAGACACGAATTTTTATCTTCATCTTCATCTTTGTCTTTGTGGGGGCGTTTTACTTCATAGCCCAGCCGCGCAAGACATTCAGCCATATTTTCTGCGGTGATTTTGATATACATTGAATCATCGTAAGAATGAAACTTATCAAACAGTGATTCAAGTGTATTTTCGGCCTTGTCTTGCCAGTCTTCAAATAGCCTCAACATAGCCGTAGCTCGCGCTTCTTTTGCGGCATCTTCTTTCGCTAATTGTTCTTTTCTTTTCTCCAACGCATCAGTCATAGCCTGCAATTCTTTTTCGTCTTTTGCGGCCTCGATGTACGCGAGAATCATTCCTAATTCATTGTCACTCATAGGGAAACCTTCTTTCTTTATTTGATGGATATAGTATAGCACAACGATTCATTTATGTCAAGTATCATACTTCATACGTTCAACGTATTAGAGTACAGAATACAAAAGGGGATTTCTCCCCTTGAGTTATTCAAAAAATTCTTTAGGAATTAATTCTGGTCTATCAATCGCGCGGCAGAAAGAAATGATTTTGCCAATCTTGTAATAATATTCTTCATTAGCCACGCATTTGGCTTTCCCAAAAGAAAATGGGAAGTCTTTGTCTAGAATAAGAGCTATACAGCAAGTAGATTTTCCCGAAATAAAAAACTGGGGCGCATAACGACTTACAAGCGACTGATTATGATCCAACCATTTATTTGCGATTTCCTTTTTGTTGAATTTAGATTGATATACTTCAAGTACAAAGCCATTTTTTGTAGTAGAGATTTCAAAAGGCTGGCCCGCTTCAATTTTGAGCTGACTGCGCAATGTTTTGGGAATAGCAATTCTTCCCCAGTCATCAATACGAAGAATAGTACCGATTTGCTTTTTCATTTTTCTTCTCCCTTTCCATGTTGATACATCCAGCATAGTACCACCACATAAATACAAACTGCGGTGAAACCACAGAGGAAGACCCATTGAAATGGATTAAAGTAGTGATTTGCAGTACTAACAATCAAGCCAATGAATCCACCTACAAGCGCCACTAGAATCGTTTCCATTTAAGTATCTTCCTTTCTGATTTCTGATATAAGTATACCATAAGCTGGAGGATTTGTCAAGTAGTTTGTAAAAGTTTTTTATTTTATTCTTTTTCTTCTCATACGTTGAACGTATTATGGTTCAAGGAATAACTCGCGTTATCCCCGAACTGTCCATTCCTGAACCGACCATTCTTCATACCTATCTTCGCAGGTAAGAAAATGACCAACCCAGCGATATTTGTTAGCCGGATACATCCTAGCCGCACAACGTTCTGCACGTTTCTTTGCGACCTCTTCAGAAGAAAACACGGCAACAATAGTGTCATTAGAACCAGTGTGGAACATAACAGTAAAGACTTTCATTATTTTGATCTCCTTTTTCTTTCTCTTGATGGTATTATTATAGCATAGTATAAGGAGAATGTCAAGCCTTTTCGGGAAATTATTTTCAAATTATTTTTGAATTTCGGGATAGAATTTCGGGAAAATGAAATTGTTATGATCTAATAAATATCAAAAATGAAATTACAAAATGAAATTCATACGTTCAACGTAGTAAGTATAAATAATAAAAAGGCGGCTTTCGCCGCCATTATTTCCAAAGTACGGTGGGCTGAATATAATATTCATATCCATCGCCTACAAAATATCTTCGAGTTTCATCCTTCCATTCTAGTTTTTTACAACTTCCGGCAAGAATCTTTAAAGTCTCTTTTGCACCTGTCAGTGTTTGATGTACAGCCATAACATTAAAGCATTTTTCATATTGTACTATAACAGCATAAGCAAAAACATTATTCGACATCACCAAAAGCCCCTTTTCTAAAGAATAAGCTTTTCAGCCCAAACACCACGTTGAAGAAACACCAATACCACCAGTATGGCATAGTCGGTAGATCAACTTCCCACAATACTTTATTTACTATCGGCCAGAGCAACAATGCCATAATAGCGGAACCAGTGAAGATTCGCGCCATAAAGTTAGACACCATGCAGAGCCAATTCCAGAAACGTTCAAACGGAGACTTATAAGGTTGATACATTTTTATTTACTTCCTTTCTGTTAGGGAATTTCTTTCCCATTTGTTGATTAGATTATATCATAGGAAGAAAAGAAAGTCAATCCTTTATTTCATACGTCCAACGTAGTAATATAAGCCAAAGTAATAGCGGCGTAATTGCCGCTATTATATCAATAGCCGGGAATCATCAGATCATCATCGCCATCTAGTTTCATTTTCTCAAAATCCAGTGCATCAAACCAAACTGTTAAGAATCTTTCCTTGTCATAGTCATCACTTCTAATACGTTCGGGGAGGCGCACCACAGCTCCAACATCAGACAGTCTATTTAATACAGCCTCCAGTGGAATAGTAATGTATACATGATTTTCCCCATAAGTGTTGAATGAATCAAAAGCATCATCCGCGGCTTTGTTCAAGATATCTTCACACTTATTGAAAGCATTCTCCATAATATGGCACTGTTCTTCTTTCTTGAGTTCGTCTTTCCGCGCATCAAGTTCTTTTCGTTTAGCATTGAGTGCTGCGAGAAAATTTGCATATTCTTCTTCATTTTCAATACTGTTGATTGCATCAATACCAGTTTGTTCCTGATAATCATTCATAGTACAGCCCTCTTTCTTTTATTTTCTGAATACAGTATAACATGAATTAGGAAGTTTGTCAAGGGGTTTATGAAAGTTTTTTATTTGCTGGAGGCAAACAATCATACGTTGAACGTAAGAGGTAGAGGAAAGTAGACCTTCCTTTATTCACATAAGTCTACTTCGGTAATATAATAATATGCTCCGCTTTCTGTTATTAAGAAATCGTGGTCTTTCCAACTAGTCCCCAAAGCATATTTTTCGCCAATTTCATTAAATTCTTCTCTGGCTCTTTCAAAAGTAGTATAAGCGCTTATTACGTCACTATCACCATGTCTACCCCAACCGATAACATAAATTTTTTTCATCTTTTTCTCCTTTTAGCGGCGCGCCCGCTGGAGGCACGACCAGCTTCCAATTTTATAATTTTTTGTAGCTATCAATTTTTTTATAGCTGTTCTGCGCTTTTGAAATTCGTAGCTGCTTCCCTATTTTTAAAATTCGTAGCTGCTCTTTCATTTCAAAAAACGCAGCTGCTTTTGCTTACAAAGATCCCGGACGCGGCTGGACGCGCTCGCATTTTGAAATTGGTCCATCAACCCATCAGCTTGATAGGTTGCTTCGGAGAACGCCTGTTGTACAACACCCATTGTACAACGCATGATATTCCTACTTGGCTGGTGGGTTGATGGGTTACTTGTATGACTTTGTGCAATTCTCACAAAAATTCACCACTTTTCTTGTATACTTTTCACAGTATCGTTATCTTCTTATCAATCGGTTGTTTTCCTTCCTCTTGACTTGTCTATATTATACAGCAATATATAGAAAAAATCAACCCTTTGGCTATTACGTCCAACGTACTAGGGAAAAGATTGACAGGTATCTGTCAATGTGATATAATGTAATGGGGAAAAAAGATTTTAAAAAAGTATTGCATTTTGCGCTTGCCTATCGTATAATATAGGCGTAACCGTTGGAACCGACAATCGACGAAAAAAAGAAAAGGGGCTTAAAAATGGATAAAATGAATGCTAGCAAGAAAACCGCAAGAGCGCTACTGGCACTAGAGGGAAAAGTGCCATCGACTTTGTACCGTGATTTGTGGACTATGCACGTCGCATTATATGCACGTGCAATAGCAGAGGAATATCCAACCTTTGGAAAAACCTTCCGTTTTTACTGTCACTTGCAGATGGAACTTGCGGCAGATTATAGCCGCATAGGGGAGCCAGAAAAGGCAAGGGCATACCGTCTTGCGGTTGTCCGTACAGCCGCGCGGTTGTTAAAAAAGAAGGAGGGCAAATAACATGTGTGATCCGATCATTTTTAATCCAGCCTCATCCGCTGAACGAGAAAAAGTGCTGCGATTTTTAGCAAAAATCGAGCACGAGCGCGGACAGGAACGGCTGGCAAGCGGCCAGCGCCAGCCGTTCCCCTATGGTAACATTGAAAAGGCTATTGCCTATTATGTGACCAATGAAAAAGACGGCGGCCGATATGGCCGCGCGCTGGAGGTGCTTGCCCGTTATTATTTAACTGGCAAAGTCGAGCCAGTACATCCGCAGGGAGTGTCTGACATCAGATACGGCGGACAGGCCGTCGAGGTAAAGAGTAGCGCTGGCACATTAACGCCGTACATGTACGCCAGCGCGGACGACGTGCAGGCATTATATAATGCCAGCTGTCCGACAATGGCCAGGGCGCGATATGTGCTATATAGCCCATATCCGGAGTTAGTGACGGAGGAAAATATCGGCATACAACGGTTATATACCCAGCGTCGGTTTATGCAGGCGGCAGAATCGGCAGGTATGTTGATAGTACGCGCGAAAAATGGGCTATATGGTGCAGGTCTGCGCCAGTTCTACCAAAGCATGAAACAGACCGAGCGCTGGCTAGACGCGCTCGACGCCGTGCCCAGCGTATCGCTGAATGAGTTTTTCACGCGATACGCGATGAAAGAAGAAGGCTGAACAGCCTTCTTTTTTTTATTATA
>OHNA01000663.1_pt1 | contig 11041 bp, 8 predicted proteins | sample 1569481 | NCBI WGS metagenome assembly OHNA01 (sample SAMEA3879542, study PRJEB24766) | human gut metagenome | biome: human-associated habitat; feature: feces | place: USA | collected 1985/1987 | reverse complement strand
GGTAAACGAGCGATAAATCTCAGTCGCCTACGCTATCGATTGCTTGCTATATGATGTTTCTGTTTTTATCTATTTTTATCGTATGATGTCGGGGACAAAAGCCCCGACTTTGATGCTCATATCGGGGCGGGTCCCAAGGTCTTTCACCCACCTATGAGCAAGCTCACATGGTTTTAGACCTTTTGACCCTGGCATCATCTTATAACTGAACCTCAACAAAGATATTGTAGATCGCACGGATCGCTGCATCAAAATCTTCATTTTTCACACCGATAATGATATTCAGCTCGGAAGATCCCTGATCGATCATCTTGACATTGACATTGGCATGTGCCAGTGCGGAGAAGATCCGTCCGGCTGTACCGCGCGTCTGTCTCATACCGCGTCCTACGACTGCGATCAGTGCCAGATCAGACTCCAGATCTATGGAATCCGGATGTGCCATCTTATGGATCGCTGCCAGTACACGCTGCTCTTTTTCCATGAATTCTGACTGGTGTACAAATACGGTCATTGTATCGATACCGGATGGTACATGTTCAAAAGAAATCTCATTTTCTTCAAATGCCTGCAGCACCTTTCTGCCGAAACCGATCTCGGAGTTCATGAGATCCTTTTCAATATTGATGGAACAGAAGCCCTTCTTACCTGCAATACCTGTGATCACGTACTTTGGCTTCTGGCAGGTGCTTTCTACGATCCATGTGCCATTGTCCTTCGGTGCATTTGTATTACGGATGTTGATCGGGATACCTTCCTTACGAACCGGGAAGATCGCATCCTCATGCAGCACGGTAGCACCCATGTAAGAAAGCTCTCTCAGTTCGCGATAGGTAATTGTTTCAATGCCCTTCGGATTATCGATGATACGCGGATCAGCGATCAAAAAGCCTGATACATCTGTCCAGTTTTCATACACATCCACATGTGCAGCCTTAGCCACGATAGAACCTGTGATATCGGAACCGCCTCTGGAGAAGGTCTTTACACTGCCATCCAGCTTTGCGCCGTAGAAGCCCGGAACAACTGCCTTTGGTGTTTCTGACAAACGCGCGGAAAGTACTTCATTTGTGTGATCAGGCATAAAATTGCCTTCTTCATCAAAGAAGATCACTTCTGCTGCATCGATGAATTCATAGCCCAGATAATTTGCCATAATGATACCGTTTAAGAACTCCCCACGGCTTGCTGCATAATCACTGCCCGCTTTCTTTTTAAAGTTCTCACGGATCACTTCAAATTCCTTATCCAGAGAAAGCTTTAATTTCAGTCCGTCGATGATCTCCTGATATCTTGCTTTGATCGCATCCAGTTCTTTATCAAACGCATCATCACTTTCTGCCAGTGCATAGGTATTGTACAGCATATCCGTTACTTTTGTATCTTTGCTGTTTCTCTTACCCGGTGCAGACGGAACCACATAACATCTTGACTTGTCTGCGCGGATGATCTTTCCGACCTTCTCAAACTGCTCTGCACTTGCTAATGAACTACCACCAAATTTTACTACTTTTTTCATTTTCCTACTCCTCGGTATTTATTTTCACTTAGGATCACACGAGCTGTCATGTGTGATTCCATATGTAATCCTGCTTACTCCTCAACACGGATCCGGCTGATGATCTCACCGACCTGTGCACTCTTTTCTTTAAATGCTTTCTCGCTCATAGCCTGTGTAAAGAAGCCCTTTTCTCCTGCGATCTGAGCATCGATCTCTTCCACATCACCAAATACTTCCTTTGCCTTTGCAAAATCAGCATCCTTCACACGGACAAAGAAACGCTTTACGGAATCATCCATGCTGGACAATGTCAGTTCTTCTTTATCCCAGAAACAGAATACTGTCTTGCCAAGATGCTTCACACAGTCAATGATATCGGATACAACCGCGCTTGCTGTCGGAAGCTTACCTGCTCCTGCTCCATAATACATTGTATTCCCCAGTGTATTGCCGTGTACCAGAATACCGTTAAATACGTCATTTACAAAATAAAGCGGGTTCTGGTCATTGATCATGCAAGGGGTTACCATGGCAAAATATTTGCCGTCCACTTCTTTGCTCATGGCAAGCAGCTTGATCGTATAGCCTGCTTTTTTTGCATATGCAAAATCATTTGTTGTGATCTTTGTAATACCCTCTGTATAAATATGCTCAAAATTTACATTTTTACCATAGATCAGAGAAGAAAGAATGGCGATCTTACGACATGCATCATAACCTTCCACATCTGCTTCCGGATTGCGCTCCGCATAGCCTTTGTCCTGTGCTTCCTTCAGTACTGTATCAAAATCTGATCCTTCCTTTTCCATCTTTGTCAGGATATAGTTTGTTGTACCATTTAAAATACCGGTGATACCGTCTACACGTTCCGGTGTCAGAGAAGCATTTAACGGACGAATGATCGGAATACCACCGCCGACACTTGCTTCAAACATATAGTTGCATTTGTTAGCGCGCGCTAACTCGATCAACTCTGCACCATGCTTTGCAACAAGCTCTTTATTTGATGTACATACGCTCTTACCTGCACTGAGTGCTCTCTTTGTAAAGGTATAGGCCGGTTCCACTCCGCCCATTGCTTCTGCGATCACAAGCACCTCAGGATCGTTTAAAATAATTTCAACATCATGTACAACAAGATTCTCATAAGGATCTCCCGGGAAATCACGCAGATCCAAGATATATTTGACATCAATCTCATCTCCGGCTTTCTTATTTACCATATCCTGATTTGTTTTGATTACCTCAACGATACCGCTTCCTACTGTACCATATCCTAATACTGCTACTTTTACCATTTTCTTTACTCCTTAGCTATGATTTTCACGTAATGTACGCCTTTTTGTTTTTCCATCTCATCGACCATCAGGGATACATCCGCCGTTGTCGGCAATATCTGTACACTGATCGTCAGGGAGGCAACTCCGTTGATCGGAATGCTCTGATGGATGGTTAATATATTTGCTCCGAATGTGGCTATGATCTTGAGCACATCCGATAACAATCCCGGTTCATCATCCATTTGGAAGGTCAGCGTGATCGTTCTGCCCGCCGCCGTATCGTGGAATGGGAAAATATCGTCCTTATACTTATAAAAAGAACTGCGGCTGATCCCCACCCGTTCTGTTGCTTCCTGCACGGAAACAGCACGTTCGGACTCTATCAGTCTCTTTGCTTCCACGACCTTTAACAATACTTCCGGTAATGCTTTCTGCTTTACCACAAAATAGCCGGTAGCCTGCTCCATTTCTTTCACGCTCCATTCTTCCGAATGTTTTTGTACGGCGCACAACTGTATGCCGCCGAGAGATATCATAGCATATCCCCCAGTTGTACGCAAGTCCCTATTTTTTGAAAGTCTTTTTTCTCCCAATAAAGAAGGGGTTCTATCTTTTCATTCGAAAATCCTTCTGCCGCAACAGAGACGAGATACGCTTCGCGAATCTCGCTCTGATCAGCGGTCGTCGAATGTCTGCCCATGCAAGCATGGCATTCATTCTCCTCGTCGCCATGACAAAAAAGCTCCGGCGGACGACTGTGCATCCGCCGGAGCTTCCCTGTTTCTGTTTCTATTACAGATTGCAAGATCCTGTATTTTTATTTCTTTACTTTGATCTTCTTCACTGCAGATTCAATCTTCATATCTGCCTTCAGCTCGTTTGTACCTTCAGCCACTACTTTGTAATAGTATGTTTTCTTCTTTACTGCTTTACCTGTATAGCTTAAGGACTTTTTGTTCTTGTTCTTCTTGGTTACCTTGACAGTTGCAACCTTTGTATACTTGCCGCCCTTCTTCATGGAACGATAAACTGTATACTTCTTTGCGCCCGGTACCGTGTTGAAGGTTACTGTTACTTTGCCTTTCTTGCTGTTTTTCAGCGTAACGGTGTTGATACCGTCTGCTGTTACCTTGGCAGCCTTGGAAGACATAACCGAATATACGTTGGAATCCGTTCCGGCCATCGGTGTTTCCCCATAAGCCTGAACCGTATAATAATAGGTCACGCCTGCTGGAACATCCTCATAATCATAAGCGGTAGTGCCAACAACAGAACCTGTCACACCGTTATATTCTTCATAGCTTTCATAGCTGCTGCTGTCTCTGTAGCCATCCGTTCTCAGAGAAGAAGTAGTAAAGTAGAAATCATCATTTCCGTCCTTCTTGATCAAGGAACCTGATGGCAGATAATACAGTTTCTTATCTTTGTCATAAGTGCCTTCATAGACAGAACGGTATACTTTGTAGTATTTTGCTCCCTTTACTGCTTTCCATGTGATCTTGACACCATTGACCGTCTTGCCGTCAGAGGTCTTCTTTGTCACAGCAGACGCCTTAATACCTTTGACCGGTGCAAGACTGTTCATGGAGGACGACCAGTTGGAAGCCGATGTCCATCTTCCGTATACGTTTCCTTTTCCTACCGCACGGATACGAACTGATACTGTTTCTCCTGCGCCAAGTCCCTTGATAGTATAAGTGTTTTTCTTTGTAGAAGCCTTGAGCGGTGTTGTATTCTTTGCATATCCGTTGATATCGAACATGGTGTATTCCAGCTCATATTTCGCAGCAAATGTATCCTTGTCCCATGTGATCTTTGCATTGGAACCGTTTACTTCACCATATATATTTTTGACAGTCGTATCCAGTGCCATCAATGCAGAACCGCCGCCGGATACATATTCCGTCTTACCGCCTGTCTTATAATAAGCAATAACAACATAGCTGTATTTCTGACCTGCTGCCAGCTTCTTATCCGTCAGACTTGTTTTGGATTTTCCAAGTGTTTTGATCAGTTCATAGCGGTTATCTGACAGATAATCTTTCCTGCCGGACGCACTGAATTTCTTGGAAATCGTCTTCGGATCCGTATTTTCAGAACTGGAACGATAAATTTCATATTTTACGGCATTCGGTACCTTCGTCCACTTGATCTTTGCAGAAGACTTGGATGCCTTTGTAACGGAAACAGAAATATTGGCTGCATCTGCTGCTTTTACTGTGACCACTCTGTAATCGCTGTAATATTTCTCTTTCGTATCACGGTTGTAATAATAGCCACGAACCTTATACGTATAAGATACGCCGTTTTTCAGACCTGTGTCCTTATAAACATCATCTGTCATAGTCGCAATCTTTTTAAACTTCTTACCGCTCTTGCGATAGATTTCATAACCTGTGTTATATCCGCCGACAGTCAGCTTTACACTGTTCTTTGTTGCATAAGTGGAAACAGTCGGCTTGTCCGGCTTTGCATATTTATAGCTTACCATATTAGATGGTGCACTGATCGGTATGTAAGAATCATAACTGTAAGTAACCGGTGTCGTCTTTTCTACACCGTTTACCTTTATTTTCTTTGTTGTCTTATAAGTGATCGGTGTCTGATTACCAGTCTGCAGACTCTTGTCATAGGTATATGCGACAAAATAATAAGTTCTGCCCGGTACCAGATTCATATCACTCATTGCCGTGCTCGCATTATAAGAGCCGGATTCTGTTGTATACTTCACTTTATTTAATGCCAGCCGGTCTGCATCCGAAAGCTGATACTCCATTTCTCCATCTGCAGAACTCGGTTTCTGGAACTTTGTCGTATAATATGCCGGGAACGATGCTGCCTCATATGCAAATACAACTACATTTTTATCTGTTCCGTCCCATACCAGTCTCGGTCCTGTTGTTCCATAAGATCCGTCATTATTGGAATATTTTTCCACATGCAGATTGGTTACAGGTGTCAGTACCTGTGTATTCCGGGCAGCAGTTACACCTGCTACTGCTTTGATCGTTTCGAGACTCTGATCATTATAATATTTTTCATAATCGGTCAGGCTTGACGGTACAACCGCAAAATAGTAATAGCTGTAATTTTTATCCGTTGTTAATTCAAGCTCGCCCGTATCACTGGAATAGAAATAATTTACGGCAAAATCAGACGTGCTCAGCCCCAGTTTCTGTAATGTTGCACTATCCTTATAATAAACGTCACTAAAATTAGCTGTTGTCAGACTGATCGCCTTTTTGGAAGCGATTCTGTAAATACGATAATCTTCACAATTTGCCAGTGTTGTGTACGTAATACGGATCTTATTTTTATTGGTTGAATATCCTGATCCGCTTACCTCCGTTGCTACCGGAATATATCTGGCTGTCACAGAAGGAACCGCACCAACCGCCTGTGGTGCTGTATATGTATAAGTATATGGTTCAGACCATTCGCCAAATGCATCGATCACATTGACTGTATTTCCACTCTGTACACCATTTTCTGTGATCACCTTATTTTCCTGATGATAGTACAGACCACGTACACGCAGTCTGACTGACTGACCGTTTGTCAGGTACTTGTCATAAGTAAATCCGGTATAAGAACTCATCCGGTGTGGTGTACCGGATTTTTCATGTGCATTGTATTCGGTATTTAAAAGAGCGCCGTTTACCTCCACTTCATATCCGACTAAAAGCTCCTGTCCGGCGCTGTTTTTCTGGTCGGCTTTTATATGAAGGGTATTCCAGCTGAATGTAACATTTTGCGCATTCAATGCAATCTCCGTATATCCATAGTACTTTTTGATACGTTTTCCGCCTTCATAAACAGAATGGTAGCCTGCATTTTTATAACATTTGCCGCCTACTGCATAATAATCCGGTGAAACGTCATATTTATTCTGCCCCTGCTTCTGATAATAAGCATCTGATTTTGTATAACGGCCATACTGCTTCCTGAAAGCCTGAAGACCTGCTGTATCATCGGAAAAGCTGCCTGTCATCGGCATATTGTTTTCTGCCTTTACATTATAATAAGCACATTCTTTTCCGTTTATGTTAACTGTACCAAGGTCGCTGTAATAGGTTCCGTTAACTTTATATAACCGGGTAGCAGCATCCAGATAAGCTGATTTTGGATTGCCCAGCAATGCAATTTCATTATAGGATCTAAAAGTTGTAACATTCAGATATTTATCATATGATGCATACCTATAAAGTTTTCCGTTATAGCTGTAAAGTCCCGTTGCGGCATTTGCGTCGATTTTTCCCGGTGCTTCCACGCATGTGGTTGCATCCTGGACCGCAACATAACGATATACGACATTCCCATTATCATCCTTAAAGCTACCGTCATAGTCTCTTCCCGACGCCTCCAGTCCGATCACTTTTGAAATGCTTCCATCATATGCCTCATCTGCATCCAGATCCGCATCATTCTCTGAAACAGTGATCTCTGTGTCATTTTCTGAGACGCTTGTCTCCTCTGCTGTCTCTGCCGCAGAACCGTCTTCCGGTGCTGCATCCTCTGCCTCTTCCGTCTCAGGAATCTGTACTTCTGTTTCTACGCTTTCCGGTGCCACAGCTTCTTCTGCTGTCTCTGCTTCCGGTGCCACAGCTTCTTCTGCTGTCTTTGCTTCCGGTGCCTGCTCAGCAACTGTTTCCGTTGCGCAAGTCACAGAGGCATCTGCCGGTGCAGCCACCACTGCCGATGCTTCTCCCAGCACCAGAGAAAAAGCAAGCGCAAACGCCATCACACGCTTTCCGTTTAAACTCTTCTTTCTCATGAAATCTCCCTTCCTTATACAATACTTATTCTATGCCCTATTTATTTTTGCCACTAGCGCATTGAAAATATGACACTATTTTATTATCGATTATTCCCCCTGCTTTTGCAACCGAAAGACAGCTGTTTTTCGCAGACGAAATTCACAAAAATAGAGGCTTTGCTTTGTGCAAAACCTCTTTCCTGTTTTAGGTTCATTTTAAGTTCTGTCTGCAGAGCAGTTTCAGCTGCCGGATCACGCTGTCGTAATCAGCGCATGTACTGCATTTCCGCAGCTGTTTCATAAGCTTATCTGTTTTGGGATTGCCTCCTCCTGCAATCTCATTAAATCCGACCTGCAGATAGCTCCACAGCTCCTTCATCTTAAACAGGACCGGCTTGTCGCCCTGCAGATAAGCCCTGTAGCCTTCGTAGATCCGGTCGTGGAATATCCACAGCTTATCACTGTCCATGGCTTTTCCCGTTTTCCGGCCTTCAGATTCTGTTATTTCTCCCGGCTGATTCCCGGATTGCCCCGATAGCTTTTCCGTAAACCCAGGCCGCATCAAAAAGCCTCTGCCGATCATCACAGCGGGCATCTTTGGGTAAGCATCTGCTATCTTCTGTATCTGTTCTTTTCTTACAATATCTCCATTGTAACACAGCTGCACCGCAGGCTGTTCGTGCTCCGTGCAGATCTTTCTGTAAGCCTGTGCAAACGCTTCTTCCCGGATTCTCCCCTGATAGTAATCTTCCCGCAGGCGCGGATGGATGATCATCTCTGAAACAGGAAAAGCTTCATACAGAGAAAGCAGCTTCTCCCATTCCGCTTCCCCCGCCATCCCAATCCTTGTTTTAATAGAAAGCCTTATACCTTTTCCCTCGGCCCAGTCATAGCATTCCGTCAGAAACACCTTTAAAAGCTCCGGTTCTGCCAGAAGCCCTGCGCCGCGTTCCTTGGTGACAACAGTTGCCGATGGGCAACCAAGATTCAGATTCAGTTCCCGATAGCCAAACTGCTGCAGCATCTGTGCGGTAGATATAAAATCCTCTCCCTTATTTGCAAGAAGCTGCGGGATCAGACAGATCCCTGTATTGTTTTCGGGCAAAACATCCCTTAAATCACGGGCAGCCAGCTTCTTTCGACAACTGGCTGCGATAAAGGGTGCATAATACCGATCGATCGTTCCCGGAAAGCAGGATTCATATGCATTTCGCAAAACAAATCCTGTAATGCCTTCCAATGGTGCAAAATAGATGTTCATAGGTACCCTCTGTTTCTTATTTTAAAAATCCGTTAATGATCTGCTCCTCAGCTTCTTTTTCTGTCAGTCCGAGTGTCATGAGCTTGATCAGTTGTTCTCCGGCAATTTTACCGATTGCCGCTTCGTGGATCAGGTTTGCCTCAATATTGTTGGCAGTAAGCTGCGGGCTTGCAGACACCACACCGTTCTCCATAATGATACCGTCACATTCGCTGTGTCCCGCACAGGCAGCATTTCCATTCATTACCGAAAAAAATTCCTGTTTGGAATGCCCTTTGGCAACAGAACGTGATACCAGATTGCAGCTGCAGCCGTCTCCGTTCATATCCACCACAAAGTCAGTTTTTGCATACTGCCTGCCATGTGTCATGATCTTCTCGCGAATCTCCAGTGTTGCATTTTCTGCCATATCCGCACGCGTGATACGCTCTGTGGAATCGATCCCCTTGATCTGGGTTGTCTCCATTTCCATGTAAGAACCTTCCTGCATATGCACGATCGTCTGCGGATTCATGATATTTTCGCCGTTACCGTCACCTTCTCCGTAGTGGCGTTCAATATAACGGACATGCGCACCCTTTTCCAGATAGAAGGTATGTATCCCTGCATGAAGCGATGTGTCCACGCCGCAGTTGTGGATTCCACAGCCTGCCACAATCGTAACATCTGCGCCTTCCCCTATATAAAAATCATTGTAAACACATTCCTGCAGACCGCTCTGCGACAGGAGCACCGGAATATGTACACTTTCATTGACCGTTCCCGGCTTTATGATAATATCGATTCCATCCTTGTCTGTCTTGGACACAATATCAATATTGGCGGTTGTGTTTCTTGCCACTTTCTGTCCGTTGGCCCGGATATTATAAGCACCTTCCGGAATTTCATGCAGTCCGGCAACCTGCTCGAGTAAATTTTTCTGTATTAAGTCCATGGTTCTACCTCCTACAACTTCTCTGTCAGTGTCTGACATGCCTTTGCTGTTCCGAGAAGCTCAGGCAGCACTTCCTGCTTTGTACCGGTCTTTTTCAGCTGTCCATCCGCAATCACAATGATCTTCTCCGCAATATCCAGAATACGTTCCTGATGGGAAATGATCAGGATCGTTCCCTGAATCTCATCCCGCATCTTTTCGAAAACACGGATCAGGCTGTTGAAGCTCCAGAGATCAATACCTGCTTCCGGCTCATCAAAGATGGAAAGCTTTGTTCCTCTTGCCGTGATCATGGCGATCTCAATACGCTTCAATTCCCCGCCGGAAAGACTATTATTGATCTCGCGGTCAATATATTCCCGCGCGCAAAGCCCCACTTCGGACAAAATCGCGCACGCTTCGCTGACCGACAGGCGCTTGCCCGACGCAATCCGCAGCAAATCCAGCACGGTGATGCCCTTGAAGCGCACGGGCTGCTGGAAGGCGTAGCTGACGCCGAGTTTGGCGCGGTCGGTGATGGACAGGTCGGTCATGTCCGTGCCGTCGAGCAGAATTTTGCCTGCCGTCGGCTTCTCGATGCCGGCAATCATCTTCGCCAGCGTCGATTTTCCGCCGCCGTTCGGCCCGGTGATGACCACAAAACGCCCGCTGTCCACCGTCAGCGTAATATCATGGAGGATTTCCTTTCCCGCCGCCTCATTCGTGACGGCAAAGGACAAATGCTGGATGTCTAACATGAAAGCACCTCAACCGCGGGCATTCCCGCCATTTGTCTGATTGATTTTTCCCCGGTTTGCGCATTTCCATACGCAGCCAGTGTCCATGATAGCAGTTTGCGGGGGGCATGTCAACCGATTTTCGTCAAAATCCGGCGAAATATAAGGGTTTACCGCAAGTCCGGCACGTCTGTCCAGTCGCGCGCCAGCATCCGCTCGTACTCCTCCTCCGTAATCGGCAGAATCGTGCCGTGCTTAAAGCCGTAGGGAAAATGGAAAGCCTCATCTGCGCGGGTGAAAACGCCCTTCGTCAGGTCATCCGACACGAACGGAACGTACCCCTGTCCCGCGCAGCCCGCGCCGTAGAAATCCGCAAACAGGCACCTTCGTCTGCGCACCCATCGAATCATCGAAGCCTTCCACGCGCTCGAATTTTCCATTCACATGGTCGCTGACGAGCAGCAGCAAGTTGTCCGGGTTCGGGCTGCTTTTCACAAAAAGGTAGAATTTGCCCTTCTCCTCGTACATGGCGGAGTCGATGATGCTGCTGTCCGGCTTGCGGTAAATCAATTCCGGTTCGCTGTAATGGACGA
>OHNA01000656.1_pt1 | contig 11103 bp, 6 predicted proteins | sample 1569481 | NCBI WGS metagenome assembly OHNA01 (sample SAMEA3879542, study PRJEB24766) | human gut metagenome | biome: human-associated habitat; feature: feces | place: USA | collected 1985/1987 | reverse complement strand
AATTAAATATACGACATGAAATATATGTGTAAATTTTGCCATAATCAAGAAGAAATATAAGTTATTTTTGCCAATAGAAATTTCTCTATAACGTATTTTTTTATCCTATGATATGATTTTTATGTAAAGCAATACCATAAAAACAGAGGGAGGATAATCAAGTATGAAAATCAGGGAAATCATGAAAAGAACCATGGCGATCGGACTTGCTGTTGCGATGCTCCTGCAGTCACAATCGGTTGTGACACTGGCAGAAACGGTGCAGACAGATGCTGCGGAGACAGTTGTTGTAGATGTGGGAGAGGAAACTTCGGTTTCCGGAAATGGAGAGGAAAAGAAAGAAGAAGCAGAAGCAGAAGATATAAACTCTGATGACCCCACTATAGAAACAGAGACGGATGAAGAGGAGGAAGCATCAGAAGAAAGTCTTATTGATGAGAATGAACTGGAAGCCAATATGCAGTTCTGTGAATCTGTAGAAAGTGAGATTGCGGCAGATCAGGCGATAGATACGACCGGTTTTAAAGATACATATGGCTTAAGCTATGAAGAACTGTTTACAGCCTGCCCATCCTATTTGGATAATATGACAGCAGAAACTATTTTTAATATGATGTCTGATAATGCAGGAGAAGCATGGACAGAGGGGCTGGCACAGAAGGACATGGCAAAAGCTGTTTATATGATGACACAGGGAAGCAGCTATGCAATCAATGAACTTCTGGCAGAGGCTGGGCTCACACAGTCTGATTATAGTAAGTTTCAGGAAGAAATGGCAAAGCGTGTCATCAAAAATTACCTGCAAACAAAACCGGAAGAAGCAACATATTACAATGCGATGTCTACAGCATTATCTAAAATTTCAGGAACCTATAGTAACGCTAAGGATTACACAACATTAGCAGGTGTCATTGTAGAAGGCACCTCTGACCGGTTAGTGCAGAGAGATATAGAAGATATTTTAAAGAAACTGGATAGCAATGCAGAGATCATGAAATATGTAAAGGGTTTTGACCAGTATTGTAAGATGGAAGCAACGCTTGTCATGCTGTACAGTTATGACATGGGAGCTGTAGATACATTGATTGCTGCGCAGAAAAAGGTAAATCCCAACAACAATGATCTGCTTTCGGGGCTGCAGCTCGTAAGAATACAGATGAATGACCCATATCAGTATATTATGGACAAATATGTGAACGATAAAGTCTTGTCCACTATTTCAAAAGAACTGAATACATGGCTGACAGAAGGCGTACTTGGTATGACTTCTATGGAAGCTGCTGTACTGAATATCATTATACAGACAGCAGGCCTTGTATATGGTATTTTCAATCCAACCTACGAAGAAATCCAATATGCTTCTATTGCCTTTTATTATTATTCAGATGCAACAAAATCAGTAAAGAATTATCAGAAAAAGCTGCGTAATAAAAACTATAAAGTGTCAATACCACAGGATCAGATTTTATATGAGGCAGCTTACAGCCTGCGAATTACCTGTATGCAGACATTTCTTGATGCATCGAAAAAATGTACTTCTAATAAGACATTGAAGAAATGCCTGCAGACATATAGCAATATGTGCAGCAAGGGCAGCATGAATTATGCGAATTATATCAAACTGTGTATGAGTGCAGCGTCAGAAGATATTAAGGCTGGCAAGCTGACGATCACGAGCACAGGAGTAACAAAAAAGACAGCAGACGGAACGGTTATAGATGCAAGCTATGACAGTAAGCCGAGTATTACTGCCAAATTGACTGCTATTATGGAGAAATACCCGGAAGGTTATACATGGAGCAGCAGCTGGGGTGGCTGCAGCCAGTGCTTTGGATTTGCGCGGATGGTGTTTTCCAAGCTTTTTGGATGTGAAATGCCTGCTTCTTATAAAGGGGCAAAAAGATATGAATATAGCAATGAGAATAATGTAAATCTGGTAGGGCAACTGGAAGGTAGTGCAGTAACTGCTTCTGCGGTAAAAGATTTATTTGCTTCCGCCAGAGTAGGAGATATCATTCAAGGCTGTGGTTCTACATGGGGACAGCATACAATGGTGCTGATCGGCGTTACAGATACAGGTATTCAGGTATATGATTGTAACTCCAACAATGATAACAAAGTACATACAAAAAGTATTACATGGGACAGACTGGCAACTCGATATGGCAGCTCTGCAACTTATGCAAACGGTATCTCCATTTATGAAGCAGATAATTACTCTGAAATATATGGAGATGGGGATAGTGTATTTTTTGATGACACAGCGAATTTCACGATCAATGACGAGGGATGCATTACAAAATATACCGGTTCACAGAGAATTGTCATTATTCCGGATACGATTAATGATATTACTGTGACAGGAATCGGAGAAAATGTATTTAAAAACAATGCGCGGATGGTTACAGTCAGCATTCCAGATACAGTGACATATATTGGAAGCAATGCATTTCAAGGCTGTACAAATTTAGTAGGTGTTTCAATACCGGATGGCGTTGAGGTGATTAATAGCTATTGCTTTGAGAATTGTACGAGTTTGCGGGATGTTACGATAGGAGAGAATGTAACCATTATAGGAAATAGTGCATTTTCAGACTGTAGCTCTTTGGAGAGCATAGAAATACCAGACAGTGTAACGGAAGTAGGAAGTTATGCGTTTGGAGGGTGTAGTTCCTTAGGAAAAGTAAGATTGTCAAAGGGATTAGAAAAGTTAGGAGGAAAGGCATTTGGTAACTGTGATCAATTGACAGAGGTAGAAATCCCCAAAAGTCTGAAGGAGGCAAGTTGGGTCAATGGACTTGAAGGAGGCCCTTTTTATCAGTGCAATGGATTAAAGACAGTAAAATTCGAAGAAGGGACGACAAGAATAGCGCGATTGTTGTTTGCAGGATGTACGGGATTAGAAGAAATAGTAATACCTGATACGGTAACAAGTATTGATTATGATGCATTTTATAAGTGTAGTAATTTGCGAAAGGTGACAATAGGAGAAAATGTGACCATTATAGGAAATAGTGCATTTTCAGACTGTAGCTCTTTGGAGAGTATAGAAATACCAGACAGTGTAACAGAAATAGGAAGTTATGTGTTTGCCGGCTGTTCCGTAATGCAGAAAGCTTATATTGCAGATTCTGTTACTAGCATAGGTAATTCCACATTCTCTGGTTGTACAAAGTTAGAAAAGGTACATATCCCAAATACACGGCAAAATATAGTGGATAGTATGTTTTATAACTGTACCAGTCTGAAAGAAATTAATCTGCCAGAAACATTGACAACTATTCAAAGTTCGGCTTTTTACAATTGTGATTCACTATCTGAAATGGTATTACCGAAAAATGTACAGAAAATTGAGAACGATGCCTTTTATGACTGTGATGGGATCACAAAGCTGGTAATACCGGATTCTGTGACCAGTATTGGAAACAATGCATTTAATTCATGTGAATTGCTTTCAAATGTATCATTAGGAACGGGATTGACAGCTATTCCGGAAGGATGTTTTGCAAATTGCCCTTCTTTAAAAGAAATTGTTCTGCCATATCGTATGCAGACAATAGGTGCAAAGGCATTTAATGCGTGTACGGCGCTGACAGATGTGACAATGCCAAGAAGTGTGACAACTATTGGCTCACAGGCATTTTCTTATCCTGCCAAAATGACAATTTATGGAATTGCAGGAACCTATGCGGAAACATATGCAAACGACAACAGTATCAAATTTGTAAATAAAGAGGTGAAAGCAACACAGGTTACTCTTGATAAACAGGAAGTGACATTGAATAGGGGAGCAAGTATAAGACTGGTATTATCTGTAACACCTTCTGCTTTTACAGATCAGGTAACGTGGAAATGTGCCAATACAGATATAGCAACAATCACAGAGGATGGTACATTATGTGCCAATGCGGTAGGAACAACTACAGTTAAAGTCATTGTAGGGGATGTATCAGCTTCATGTAAAGTAACAGTTGTACAACCGGTTTCGAGTGTTTATATTTCCGGAAGCAGTAGAATTTCGATGGAGGGTGGAACCAGCAGTCAGTTGACTGTAAATGTGTATCCGGATACGGCTTTTAATAAAGCGGTTAAGTGGGAAAGCTCAGACGAATCCATTGTATCGGTTAGTCAGACCGGTGAAATAAAAGCACTGAAAAAGGGAAGTGCCCGTATTACAGTAACAGCACTGGATGGAAGCGGTTGCAGCGATTATGTGGATGTTACGGTTACGAATAACTGTATCTATGCAAAATCAGTAGAAGAAATGCAGTCACCGCATCCGTATGAAGTAAATAGCTCGGATAAATGGGTATATACATTGAATGGAGCATCAAAAACATATGTGACATTTGATGCAAGGACGGAAGTAGAAGATGGATTTGATTACATTTACTTATATGACAAAAACAAGAGTCAGGTAGGAAAATATACAGGAACAGAGTTGGCTGGAAAGACTGTTTCTGTGGATGGAGATACGGTTATTATTCAGTTGGTATCTGATGATGCAGGGAATGCTTATGGATTTAGTGTGACACAGATTTCAGATAAAGAATCAGGAGAAGCACCACAGCCAACTCCTACACCAACCCCTAACCCAGACCCGACGCCTGCTCCTGTTCCGACACCAACCCCGAATCCAACGCCGACCACGCCAGCCTCTACAAGCGTTTACACATACGAGGTATTAACGGATGGAACCATTCGGATTACTTCCTGCCAGACAAGTGATGTGAATCTGGTGATTCCGGATACAATCGATGGATATACGGTAACAGAGATCGGAGCAAATGCATTTGCAAACCAGACAAGCATTCAGACGGTGAAGTTCCCGGCGAATCTGAAACAGATAGGTGTAAAAGCGTTTGCTAACTGTACAGGGCTTCTGGAAGTAACATTACCGGATACGATCCAGGGAGCAGGACAACTTTGCTTTAGTGGATGTACGGCTTTGAAAAAAGCAGTGCTGAACAAAGGCAGGATAAATATTGTGTATGGTATGTTTGAAAACTGTAGCTCGCTGACAGAAGTTGTGATCCCGGATACGGTGGAAAATGTTGCCATGTATGCATTTTTGAATTGCAGGTCATTGACGCATTTGAATCTGCCTGCATCTCTGAAATCAATTTCTGTACATGCCTTTGAAGGAGCAGGTGTTACGACGATCACATATGCGGGAACGAAAGCACAGTGGCAGAAAGTGAAAAAGAACTTAACAGGAAATGGTTCCTTTGTAACTGCGACAGTGACAGATTCTACCGGTGTGTCATTTACGGTAAGCGGTAGTAATAATGGAAACCAGAATCCTCAACAGACTGTAAAGAAACCGGCTAAAGTTAAAATAACGAAAGCCAAGAACGTCAAGACAAAGAAATTGACAGTAAAATGGAAGAAGACCTCGAAGGCAAAAGGATACCAGATCCAGATAGCTTCCAATAAAAAGTTTACAAAAGGAAAGAAAACAAAGACTTTAAGTAAAACAACTTATTCCTTCAAGAAGCTGAAAAAGAATAAGTATTATTATGTTCGTGTCAGAGCTTATGTGTATAACAGTAATCATAAGAAAGTATATGGCAGCTGGAGCGCGGTAAAGAAAGTAAAGATCAAGAAGTGATCAGGTGTGAAAATGCAAAGATCTTGTAAAAGAGGTCTTTGCATTTTCTATTTAACTTTTCCTGGATTATCCGGAATTCTTTGCAAAATACCAAATGATGAATCTGAAAAACCACAATGTATATACTTCAAAATTCAACCTGTATGTGGTAGACTTAGCAAGGATAGAATGGGCGATGATATAAGCCTGCAAACAAATCGGTATCAGCATAGAAGACTATCAGAAACTGAAATAATACAGACAGGAAAACATATGGAAAAGAATTATAAATTAATCATCGGATATGACGGAACAAGATATTTTGGCTGGGAGCATCAGCCGGGCAAGGATACGATCCAGGGAAAGCTGGAGGATGTTTTAAACTATCTGGCAGAGGAGCCTGTTTTGATCATAGGAGCAGGCAGGACGGATGCGGGCGTGCATGCCCGGGCAATGGTTGCAAATGTGGTGCTCTCTGTGGATATGACGGCAGAGGAGCTGCGGGACTACATGAACAGATATCTGCCGGATGACATTATCGTGCAGGAAGTACGGGAAGCCTCTATGCGGTTTCATGCCAGATACAATGCGATCGGAAAGACATACTGTTATACAGTATTTGATGGCAAAACAAAGCCGTTGTTTGACCGGAAATATGTATGGCAGTTGGAGAAGCCGGTCAATATAGAGCGGATGCAGAAGGCAGCAGAATATCTGATCGGTGAACACGATTTTATGAGCTTCTGTAAAAATCCGCAGAAGAAAAAATCGACTGTCCGCACAGTGGATCAGATTGAGATCCGCAGGAGAGGCGATTATGTGACACTGACTTTCCATGGAAATGGATTTTTACGCAATATGGTGCGGATCCTGACCGGAACGCTTGTAGCGGTCGGACAGGGAGAAATGACAGCGGAGCAGGTGAAAGCTGCGCTGGAAGCCAAAGATCGTCTGCTCGCCGGTGCAACAGCACCGGCAAAAGGACTTTGTCTTTTGGAAGTAGACTATATGTGATACAGGAAACAATCTGCATGACAGCATAGTATCATCCCGCAAGATAGTTTTTCATAATACGGAGTGCATTTTTCTCAAGCCGGGAGACCTGTGCCTGTGAAATGCCGATGCTGTTTGCAACTTCCATCTGGGTTTTCCCTTCAAAGAAGCGGAGAGAAATGATCTCGTGTTCTCTTTCATTCAGTCGCTGCATTGCCTCTGAAAGTGAAAGGCTTTCTATCCAAATGTCTTCCTTGTTTTTGCGGTCGCTGATCTGATCCATGACATAGAGGGTGTCACCGCCGTCCGTGTAGATCGGCTCGTTCAGGCTCACGGGGCTTTGCATGGCATCGAGTGCATAAACAATATCTTCTTTGGCAATTCCTATTTCAGTGGCAATCTCATCAATCGTTGGTTCCTTTTGTGTCTGTTTTGTCATGGCTTCTCTGGCGGAAATGGCTTTATAGGCAATGTCTTTTAAGGAGCGGCTGACGCGGATCGAGTTGCTGTCACGCAAATAACGTCGGATCTCGCCCATGATCATGGGGACTGCGTAGGTAGAAAATTTTACACCGAGTGACAGGTCGAAATTATCAATTGATTTAATGAGACCGATACAACCGATCTGAAACAGATCATCCATATTTTCCGTGCTGGCGGAAAACCTTCTGATCACACTGAGTACAAGTCTGAGATTTCCTTCGATAAACTGGATCCGTGCATTTTCATTTCCATCTTTTATCTCCTTCAGTAAAAGCTCCTGTTCTGCACTGCCTAAAAGGGGCAGTTTTGCAGTATTGACACCGCAGATTTCAACCTTTCCCTGTGCCATTTTGTATGCCTCCTGTTTTTTCTTCTGATAGAAGAATGTGCATAAGTGGGAAAAAATATACAGTGATTTTGCAGACAAGAGGGACTTGGTGTGATAAAATATGATGAGATGTTGAATAGTTATGAAAAATGATTCAGGAGGGATATAGGTGAAGCGAAAAGAGAATAAAATAAAGACAATATTTTTCATGCTGCTTACCATATGTATGATGACGATGCTGATGCATGATTCTGTATCTGCGTCCAATGTAAGGCTGAACCGTACACAGGTGCAGATTGTAAGAGGAGATACTTACAGGCTGTATGTGAAGGGCACAACGGCTAAAGTTAAATGGTATTCATCAAACGCAAAGATCGCAACTGTTTCAAACGGAAAAGTGACAGCAAAGAAAAAGGGAACCGCTGTCATTTATGCGAAGGTAAATGGGAAAAAGTATGCATGTAAGGTCACAGTTGTGACACAGCAGCGTGCCTATATAGATACCCTGCAAAGGCAGATCAATATACAGAGGCGCCGCTATGGATTTAATTCATACGATAGAAACCCGCTTTTGCAGCGGGCAGCCCAGAAGCGTGCCAAAGAGTTGGCAGAGAAATTCTCCCATGCAAGGCCGAATGGATATAGTTGGGCTTCTGCGATCAGTATGCGTTATAATTTTAAAAAGGCATCTGAATTGACAGCCCGCTACTATACAGATCCCCAAGAGGTGGTGGATGCGTGGATGTCCAGAGCATCTACAAAGGCGAAGATCATCAGTAAACGCTACAATGAAATTGGTGTAGGTGTTTATTTGGATGAGGATGGATTTTTATACTATGCTGTGATCGTTGCAGTACGAAAATAAATCCTAAATAAAATGAAAAAATCTATATTTTCTATTGCCATCCGGAAAAGATGGTGGTATCATATCACCAAGTTAATAGTTTAAACCGATGAAGTGGAGATAAAAACAGATCGTGCACTTACAGAGAGACCGGAAAGGTGAGAGCCGGACAGAACGCAGCCTGTTAAATGGACCACGGAGGGCACAGGGAAAGGAAATATCTGAGTATTCTGTGACGTGAGACATACGTTAGTTGTCTGGGATATGTCAGTATCCTGAAAGTGCACGCATATTGTCGTGAAGCAAGGTGGCACCGCGGAAAGTTTATTCGCCCTTGACAGAAGTAGATTCTGTCAAGGGCTTTTTTGTAGTGAGAATTGTCGTATATTTGCGAAGCAAATGTACGGCGCAATAACCTGCAAAGCAGGTTATAGAAGTTTTCTTCCGAACGTATTCTGTCACGCAGCGCAGATGCGTGATGCAGCCTCAGCCCATCACCGAAGGTGATTAAGTATGGGCTGAGGTTCACGTAAGAGAAAATCAGAAAGTGCGAAGCTTGTGATAAGGAGGGGCCCACGAAGTGGGAGGATGCCTTATCACTAAGTAACGAGCTTTGCTCGTTACAGAAGCTTCAAGGTAGAAAAAATGATAGATACAGAACCGATTTTCGAGTTTAAGCAGGAAACAAACGAAAGGAGAATCCCATGTATTATTACCCAACCCTACAACAACTGAAAGAAATGCCGGATTTAAACCGGTACGGCGTTGTTCCGGTCTGCTGCGAGCTGTATGCAGACAGAAAGACACCGATCGAAGTGCTCCGGATCCTGAAGCATGTGAGCAGCCACTGCTATATGCTGGAAAGTGCAGAGGACAAAAAGCAGTGGGGCAGATACACCTTCTTAGGATATGAGCCGACATTGGAGATCACCTGTCATGATCATAAACTCAGCATCCGCTCCGGTATGACCATAACGGAAACGGTCACACATCCCGGTAAATATCTGCGTCAGATCTTAGAGCAGTATAAAAGTCCGAAGCTGGAGGGTATGCCACCTTTTACAGGTGGACTGGTAGGCTATTTCTCCTATGATTATATTAAGTACAGTGAGCCGTCGCTTACATTAGATGCCAAAGAGGATGAGCACTTTAAGGACATGGATCTGATGCTGTTTGACAAGGTGATCTGTTTTGATAATTACAGACAGAAGATCCAGCTCATTGTGAACTGCAAGACAGACAATCTGGAAACGAATTACCATCAGGCGCAGAGACAGCTATCCGATATGGCAGATCTGATCTTACACGGAGAGGCTGCAGAGGAAAAACCGCTGCATTTAAAATCCGAATTCAGACCGCTGTTTTCCAAAGATGCCTATTGCGAAATGGTGCAGAAAGGAAAAGATTACATAAAGGAAGGGGATATTTTCCAAGTCGTGCTTTCCAATCGGATGGAGGCAGATATGGAAGGAAGTCTTCTGGATACTTACCGCGTACTCAGGACCAGTAATCCTTCCCCGTATATGTTCTACTTTTCCAGTGAAGATGTGGAGATCGCAGGTGCTTCTCCCGAAACGCTTGTAAAGCTGGAACATGATAAGCTGTACACTTTCCCGTTGGCAGGCACAAGAAAAAGAGGCGAGACAGAAGCTGAAGACCAGAGACTGGAGCAGGAACTGTTAGCCGACGAAAAGGAAAGAGCAGAACATAATATGCTGGTTGATCTGGGCAGGAACGACATCGGAAAGATCAGCAGGATCGCATCGGTCGAGGTTGTGAAATATATGGAGATCGAAAGATTCTCCCATGTCATGCACATCGGATCGACCGTAACAGGAACGATCAGAGAGGATAAAGATGCGGTAGATGCGGTGGATGCTATTTTGCCGGCGGGAACACTTTCAGGTGCACCAAAGCTGCGGGCGTGTGAGATCATCAATGAGCTGGAGGACAACAAACGTGGCATTTACGGTGGTGCGATCGGTTATCTGGATTTTACCGGAAATCTGGACACCTGTATTGCCATAAGACTGGCATTTGCAAAGAACGGTAAAGTATATGTCAGATCCGGTGCAGGCATTGTGGCAGACAGTGTCCCGGAAAAGGAATATGAGGAATGTATCAACAAGGCAAAGGCAGTCATGAATGCCTTAAAAGAAGCGGATGGAGGAATTTAAGATGATCGTACTGATTGATAATTATGACAGCTTTTCTTACAACCTGTATCAGTTGATCGGAAAATATGATGCTGATATCCATGTTTACAGAAATGATAAGATCACAGTGGACGAGCTGGATGCATTACAGCCGGATGCGATCATTCTTTCGCCGGGACCGGGCAAACCGTCAGATGCAGGCATCTGTGAGGAAGTCGTTAAGAAGCTGTATACAAAATATCCGATCCTTGGGGTATGTCTGGGGCATCAGGCAATCTGTGAAGCCTTTGGCGCAACAGTTACTTATGCGAAACAAATGATGCACGGAAAGACAAGTGAGATTCAGATCTCACCGGAAAGCCGGATCCTGAAGGGCTTAAAAGAGCCGGTAACAGTTGCCAGATATCATTCTCTGGCTGTCAGGGAAGAAACACTTCCAAAGGAACTCTCCATAGCGGCAAAAGCAGAGGATGGAGAGATCATGGCAGTGGAACATGTGACCGATCCGGTTATGGCGGTGCAGTTTCATCCGGAATCCATTCTGACCCCGCAGGGCAGACAGATGGTAGAAAACTTCTTAAAAATTACAAGATAGATCACAGGACAGCAAAGAAAGAGAGGAACAGAATATGATTCGGGAAGCGATTGTAAAACTGGTAAATAAAGAGAACTTAACCTACGAGATGGCAGAGGGCGCCATGGATGAAAT
>OHNA01000653.1_pt1 | contig 11121 bp, 9 predicted proteins | sample 1569481 | NCBI WGS metagenome assembly OHNA01 (sample SAMEA3879542, study PRJEB24766) | human gut metagenome | biome: human-associated habitat; feature: feces | place: USA | collected 1985/1987 | reverse complement strand
TTATATAAGGCATCATAGACATTTAAGATTGCGCCCCCCGGATACCCGAACACAATATCAACACCCTGTTCTTTTAAACATTCAATTACTATCTCAGAACCTGATATCTTCTTTGCCATTTTCCTTTTGCTCCTTTAATACTCTCTACTTATCAGCCTTTGGTACCTCTAAGATCGCTCCACGATTTCCTGATGTTACCATAGCAGCATATCTTGCAAGATAACCGGTTGTTACCTTCGGTGTTCTTGGCTTCCATGCAGCCTTTCTCTGTGCAAGCACATCATCCGGTACATCTAACGTGATCGTAGTATTGTTAATATCGATCTTGATGATATCTCCCTCTTCTACGAGTGCGATCGGACCGCCAACTGCTGCTTCCGGTGAAACATGTCCGATGGATGCGCCACGGCTGGCTCCTGAGAATCTTCCGTCTGTGATCAGGGCTACCGATGAGCCAAGTCCCATACCTGCGATCGCTGATGTTGGATTTAACATCTCACGCATACCAGGGCCTCCTTTCGGTCCTTCATAACGGATAACAACGACATCACCGGGTACGATCTTACCGCCCTTGATCGCTGCAATCGCATCTTCTTCACAGTCAAAGACTCTTGCCGGACCTTCATGAACCATCATTTCATCTACAACGGCTGAACGCTTTACAACACTGCCGTCCGGTGCAAGATTACCCTTCAGGACTGCAAGACCGCCTGTTTTACTGTATGGATTGGAAACAGGTCTGATGACCTCTTCGTTTTTATTGACCGCATCCTTGATGTTTTCACCGACTGTCTTTCCTGTAACTGTCATGCAATCAAGGTTCAAAAGCCCGATGTCAGCCAGCTCTTTCATTACCGCATAAACACCGCCTGCTTCATTCAGATCTTCCATGTAAGTAGGACCTGCCGGTGCAAGGTGGCAGAGGTTCGGTGTTTTTTCGCTGATCGGGTTTGCAAAGGAAATATCAAAATCAAATCCGATCTCATGTGCGATCGCCGGCAGATGCAGCATAGAGTTTGTAGAGCATCCGAGAGCCATATCGACTGTCAGTGCATTTAAGATTGCATCCTTTGTCATGATATCTCTCGGTCTGATATCTTTTTTGAGCATTTCCATAACTGCCATACCTGCATGCTTTGCAAGCTTGATCCTTTCGGAATAAACAGCCGGAATTGTTCCGTTTCCGCGAAGTCCCATACCAAGTGCTTCTGTCAGACAGTTCATGGAATTTGCCGTGTACATACCGGAGCAGGAACCACAGGTCGGGCATACCTTTTCCTCAAATTCTCTGACTTCCTCTTCCGTCATTGTACCTGCTGCATTTGCACCGACTGCTTCAAACATGGAAGATAAGCTTCTTTTCTGCCCTTTGACATGACCCGCAAGCATCGGACCGCCTGAAACAAATACAGTCGGTACATTGATACGGGCAGCAGCCATCAGAAGACCCGGTACGTTTTTATCACAGTTCGGTACCATGACAAGAGCATCAAACTGATGTGCCAGTGCCATACATTCTGTGGAATCTGCGATCAGATCTCTTGTAACGAGCGAATATTTCATACCGATATGTCCCATTGCGATACCGTCACAGACTGCGATCGCCGGAAATACGACCGGAACACCGCCTGCTTCCGCAACGCCAAGTTTTACGGCGTTTACGATCTTATCCAGATTCATATGCCCCGGAACGATCTCATTGTAAGAGCTTACAATACCGACCATCGGCTTTTTCATTTCTTCTTCGGTAAATCCCAATGCATTGAACAGACTTCTGTGTGGAGCCTGCTGCATTCCCTTTTTTACATTATCACTTCTCATAGCTTTCTCTCCTTTTATATTCTCTCACAGATCAGGTCGCCCATTTCCTTTGTCCCTACCTGAGTTACCTTCTGCTTACCAGCTTCATCCTGTGGCATGATATCGATCGTACGATAACCGTCCTCCAGTACCTTCTTGACTGCCTTCTCGATCGCAGATGCTTCTTCATCGAGATCAAACGTATAGCGCAGCATCATGGCAGCACTCAGGATCGTAGCGATCGGATTGGCAATGCCTTTTCCCGCGATGTCCGGTGCAGAACCGCCGCTTGGCTCATACAGTCCGAATTTTGTATCATTTAAGCTTGCGGAGGAAAGCATTCCGATGGAACCTGTTACCATACTTGCTTCATCCGATAAAATATCACCGAACATATTTTCTGTCAGGATCACATCGAACTGTCCCGGATCTTTGACAAGCTGCATTGCACAGTTATCCACCAGCATATGTTCAAGAGTTACCTCTGGGTAATCTTTGGCGACCTCTTCCACAACCTTTCTCCACAGTCTGGAAGAGTCCAGTACATTTGCTTTATCTACACTTGTAACTTTTTTGCGTCTCTTCATGGCGATCTCAAAGCCCTTGATGGCAATTCTTCTGATCTCGCCTTCGGAATAAGTCAGCGTATCAATTGCTTTCAGCTCACCGTTTTCTTCTACAGTCTTGCGCTCTCCGAAATAAAGACCTCCGGTCAGCTCACGCATGATCATCATATCAAAACCTTTTTCACTGATCTCCTGCTTCAGCGGGCAGGCAGCAGCCAGCTCTTCATATAAAACAGCCGGGCGCAGATTGGCGAACAGATTCAGTGCCTTCCTGATCTTTAACAGACCTGCTTCCGGTCTCTTGGACGGCTCTAACTTGTACCACGGAGAAGTCTGCGTGTTGCCGCCGATGGAACCCATCAGTACAGCGTCTGCAGCCTTTGCGGTCGCGATTGCTTCGTCTGTCAGCGGAACACCATGTACATCAATGGATGCACCGCCCATTAAGATATCCTCAAACTGCATTTCATGTCCGTAGACTGCTTCTATTTTCTTTAATACTTTCTTTGCTTCTGTTACAATTTCCGGTCCGATCCCATCTCCCGGAATACATACAATATTTAATTTCATATTGTTTCCTCCAGTTTCTCCATACATTGATTTCTGCCGCTTTCTCGCGCGTACATAAACCTATGTTCTATCTTACATGATATCTTTGTATACATCAATGAATTTCATAACAAAAGAGCATAATATAACTATTTGATATAGGCTTCATGCACTCCGGTTATTCTGCCATACCTGCCAGATAGTTGACAAACTGCTGTGCTGTTCTGCCGGAAATCCCCCCATGGGAAAGCTCCCATTTATTGGCTTCTTTCTTAAGGTCTTCATCAGACATTGCAATGCCCTGTTTTCTTGCCAGTGTGATCACAATCTCCATAAATTCCTTCGGGGTCGGCTTTGTATAACTGATCGTGACACCAAAGCGATTGACTAAAGAAAGCTTCTCTTCCATTGTATCACTGCGGTGCATATCCTGCGTATGCTCCATATCGTTTCTGTCATTCCAGTTTTCCTTGATCAGATGACGACGGTTGGATGTTGCGTAGATCAATATATTTTCCGGTTTTGTTTCAACGCCGCCCTCAATAACAGCCTTCAGGAATTTGTATTCAATTTCAAATTCCTCAAAAGAAAGATCATCCATATAGATAATAAAGCGATAATTTCTGTTTTTGATCCGGGCGATCACACCGGACAGATCCTTAAACTGATGCTTGTAGATCTCGATCATACGGAGTCCCTGATCATAGTACTGGTTGACGATTGCCTTAATGCTCGTCGATTTACCTGTTCCGCTATCACCGAACAGCAGTACATTATTGGCTTTTCTGCCCTGTACAAACGCTTCTGTATTATCAACCAGCTTCTTTTTCTGAATCTCATAGCCGACAAGATCATCAAGCATGACCTTATCCAGATTATTGATCGGGTAAAAGTCAGGCTCGCCCTGCCCCTTATCGATCAGACGGAAGGCTTTGTTCAGACCGAACATACCGACACCGTAAGCCTTGTAAAAATCGGTGACCGCTTCAAAGAATTCATTCTCATCCTTTGTCTGCTCCAGCTTTTCACTGAGTGCCTGTACCTTTTCACTGACATTTTTATTGTACATCAGCTCTTTTTTGCCGATTGCCTTGTAATCGGACAGAATACTGAAGCACTGGATACCGAGTGCTTCCTCGATCGGTTTAAAATCAAAGAAAAACAGGTTGCGGAACACTCTGAAATCATTCTTTGCGAAAATATTGACGCTGCCATCATTTGCACCGACCTTTTCACAGGTCAGACTGAACGGATTTTCGTTTGTGATGAGCAGATATGTCAGATAGTTGTGCCACAGATTATGGTCAAAGCCGTAATCCGTTGCCACCTCCAAAAGGCGCTTGAGCTGCGTATAAATATCCCGGATAAGCTGTGCATTGTCCTCTGTCTTTTCATCAAATGCGCGGAAGATCTCTCCCAGCTTTACCAGGATCGTATCCTCCTTCATATTACCGTACATGATCAATTTTGCGATTTCTTTATACATATTCTACCTCCATAACATATCCCGCTTCATAAGTTACAGGAGCGTTTTATGTAATAGAAACGAAGTTTCCCATTACATAAAAAGGGCAAATAAATGCATTCATTTATCTGCCCCGGTTCTATTTTCGTTTTTATTCTGCGTCAGGCTTTTCTACCTGTACGATTGCTGTCTTATTCATTGGGATACGACAGTTTTTGTTATTACCGAACTCAACGATCACAGTACCCTGGTCATCATTGATATCAATTACCATTCCGTAAAAACCACTTGTTGTTAAAATGCTGTCGCCGATCGCAAGCTGGGAAAGCATAGCGTTCATTTTCTTCTGTTCCTTCTTCTGCGGACGGATCATTAAGAAATAGATAAAACCGACGATAAATACAAGATATACAACCAGGACCACACCTGACATTGAATTTGCTGCTGCTGTTTCAGATAATAAAATACCCATGTTTCTTCCTCCAGATTAAAATGTACATAAAATATGCTAACAGTTATCATACACAAATTAGACGAATCTTGCAAGACTATTTTTGCCTATTGCTGCTCACCGGCCGCCATGCTTTCCAGCATTTCTTTCTTGTATGCAGCAAATCTGCCTTCATCAAGTGCATTTCTGATCTCTTCCATCAGATGATTATAGAAATACAGATTGTGCAGCACGCAAAGCCGCATACCCAGCATTTCCTTTGCCTTTAACAGATGGCGGATATAAGCCCTTGAATATCTTCTGCAGGCAGGACACTGGCAGCCTTCCTCGATCGGTCTTTCATCCAGCTCATATTTTGCATTGAACAGATTGATCTTACCGGATTTTGTATATAAATGTCCGTGACGTCCGTTCCGGGATGGATATACACAGTCAAAGAAATCAATACCTCGCTCTACGCCTTCCAGAATATTTGCCGGTGTTCCGACGCCCATCAGATAAGTCGGCTTATCCTTTGGCAGATAGGGAACTGTTTCCTCTATAATATGATACATTTCTTCATGTGTCTCACCAACAGCAAGTCCTCCGATCGCGTAACCGTCCAGATTCATTTCCGCAATGCGCTTTGCATGATCGATGCGGATATCCTCATAAATTGCGCCCTGATTGATACCAAACAGAAGCTGCTCTTTATTGATCGTACGATCAAGCTGATTCAGGCGCTGCATTTCTGCTTTACAGCGGGCAAGCCAGCGCGTCGTACGTTCCACGGAGTTTTGCACATAGCTGCGTTCTGCTTTCGCTGGTGCACATTCATCAAATGCCATGGCAATCGTTGAAGCAAGATTAGACTGGATCTGCATACTTTCTTCCGGTCCCATGAAAATCTTACGTCCGTCAATATGAGAATGGAAATAAACGCCCTCTTCCTTGATCTTGCGCAGTCCTGCCAGCGAAAACACCTGAAATCCGCCGGAATCTGTCAGGATTGGTCTATCCCATACCATAAATTTATGAAGTCCGCCCAGCTCATGCACGATCTCGTCTCCCGGACGCACATGCAGATGATACGTATTGGAAAGCTGGATCTGTGTTCCGATCTGCTCCAGATCCTCCGTTCCGACGGCACCCTTGATTGCCGCGATTGTACCGACATTCATAAATACCGGTGTTTGTACGGTTCCGTGAACGGTCTGAAATTCTGCCCGTTTGGCAGTCCCTTCCTGCTTTAAAATCTTATACATCTGTATCTCCTTATTTTCTTGCCATTATAGTCGCTCAGAATTTATATGATAGCTTTAAACAGCAGCCATGTCAACTGCATTTAGATCCAGCTCGATTGGGCAGTGATCCGATCCCATAACCTGTGTGTGGATCGCCGCGCCTGCGAGACGGTCCTTCAGATCTTCCGATACTACAAAATAGTCGATACGCCAGCCTGCGTTCTTCTCTCTTGCCTTAAACCGGTATGACCACCAGGAATAAACGCCCTCCGTATCCGGATAAAAATAGCGGTAAGTGTCAATATAGCCGGATGCCAGAACCTTGTCAAAACAGCTTCTTTCCTCATCCGTAAAGCCTGCATTGTGGCGATTTGTCTTCGGATTTTTCAGATCGATCTCCTGATGTGCCACATTCAGATCTCCGCAGAATACAACGGATTTTCTGTTTTTCAGTCCGTTGATATAGTCTAAAAATGCCTTTTCCCACGTCATGCGATAGGAAAGTCTGGCAAGCTCCTGCTGGGAATTCGGTGTATAGACCGTAACCACATACAGATCTTCATATTCGGCTGTAATCACACGCCCTTCCCTGTCATGCTCCTCAATCCCGATTCCATATGTTACCTGCAGTGGCTCTTTCTTTGTAAAAAGAGCCGTTCCGGAATAACCCTTCTTTTCCGCATAGTTCCAGTATTGATGATAGCCCTCAAGCGGCAGCTCGATCTGTCTCTCCTGCAGCTTGGATTCCTGAATGCAGAAGATATCCGCATCCGCCTCCCGGAAAAAATCCATAAATCCTTTGCCCACACAGGCTCGTAACCCGTTTACATTCCATGATATCAGTTTCATTTTGCATATCGCATCCAACACTTTTATTTATTGGATACACCCTTTCTTATCTATCCTATTGTTGTCTGACTCTCTGGACAAATTCTTCAAGTGTCAGATTTTTTTTCATAATGATCGTTGCCGCATCCTTTCCGACATAGCGGAAATGCCATGGTTCAAATTCAATTCCCGTAATTTCTTCTTTTCCCTTTGGATAACGCAGGATAAAGCCATAATCCTGACAATGTGCTGCCAGCCATTTGCCTGCGGCTGTGTCTGCAAAGCCTTCCTCCAGCGCCGTATACGTATTTGATATGATATCAAGCGCCAGTCCGATCTGATGCTCACTTGCGCCGGGGATCGTGACCGCCTGTGCAGTCTTCTTATAAGCCTCCAGAAAAGATACATTTTTCCTCATATAATTTTTGATCTTACGGTTAAACAGCATATCCTGTCTGCTCATATCCCGATAAGGCGAACAGACTACCAGCGTAATGCCATCCTTTTTGGCATCCTGCATCATTTCGGTAAGCTCCGGAATGATCCGCTCATCACATTTCATGCTTCCCTTGATCACGCCCAGCTTCACTTCATAATCCTCCGGGATCGGATGCTGCTTATTGACAAGGAGCAGATTCCATGCATTCAGGTCAAAGAATGATTCCCATGATTCTCCTGTTTCCGTCTCTACGGTTTCTATTGTATTTTCCGATAACGAAAGCCCATCATTTGCTGCCAGCACATCCGTCAGACTGTAGGTCTGATTGACCGACTGTCCGTCCTCCTGCACCTGATCCATGAAAAATGCCGCATTTCCCTGATACAGCATACTGTTTCCGATCAGAAAGAAAAAGACTGACGCCGCAAGCAGCAGAAGCTTTCTGATCACTGTCATTTCTTTCATTTTATCACCAGTTCAGTCCTTTTCCCTTTAACAGCTTTTTATAAGTGCTTTTCATTTTCTTTGGCACGATAACCTTCGCCTTCTTGGAAACGCCGCGGAACGCATTCTTTCCAACCTTTTTCAGCTTTGTTGATTTGATCTTGAGCGTTTTCAACTTCTTGCAGTTCTGCATGGCTGACTTTCCGATCACTTTTACCTGACTGCCGATCACGATCGTTTTTGCCTGCACACCCTTTAAGGATTTTGCAGCCAGTTCCGTTACTTTATAGTATTTTCCGTTCAGCTTGACCTTCGCCGGAATGGTGATCGTTTTGGCTTTCTTATTTTTCACACCCATGAAAATGACTTCCGAAGCATTTTTCACTTTATAGGTATATCCCTTTACGGTTATTTTCTGTCCCTTTTTCAAGCCGGTCTGTTCTTCTGGCTGCGGCTTTTCACTTTCTGCGGGCAGCTTTGCCACCGCCTCTGTTTTCGTTGCATGGCAGATCGTGCAGGTATAGGTTTTCACACCTTCTGCCTGCGTCGTCGGCTCCGTTGTTATCTTACCGCTGTCCCAGCTATGTTCTGTCTTTACACTACCGACCGTATAGGTATCTTTCATATCTTTAGCAGGCTCGTTGCAGATCTCGCACAGATAATAATAATGGGCAGGCTCCTTACAGGTCGCCTCTGATGCCAGATAGTTTGCAGCGATATTTTTTACCGTAAACTGATGCCCGAAAGCAGGGATCACAACCGGCTCCGAAATCTCCTGTGGATCTGTTGCCACCTCCGCCGTCCGGAACATTTTATTGCAGATCCGGCACTTATAATAAGCCTCTGTTCCGGACTCTGTACAGGTAACAAGCGTTTCATCCACCTTTACGATATCGTGATATTGGATCGTGGTTGTCGATTTAAACAATTGGTCATTGCTTTTATCAATGTTTATTGCATTCCACTGTGCCTGCGTCCCGCAGAACAACACAGTATCCAGTTGATAACATGCATCGAAAGCATATACATCGATCACTTCTATACTGCCGGGCAGCACAATAGAGGTCAGATTATCACATTCATCAAAACAACGATAAGGAATTTGTGTCACACCTTTTGGAATTACGATTTCAGTCAGGCTTTTACAAGAGGAAAAAGCAACATTTCCTATAGAATCTACTGCAGCAGGGATCGTAACTGCTTGCAGACCACTGCTTTCAAATGCAGCGTTTCCAATCGTTTTGAGCCCTTCCGGCAAATTTACCGTTTCCAGACTACTGCAGTCCCGAAAGGTATCCTTTTCTATACTTGTGATATTTGCAGGCAGCACAACACTCTTAAGCTGTTTGCAAGCACAAAATGCATATTCATCTATCCTGATTACAGAGTCCGGGATCGTCATTTCTGTGATTCCCGTATAAGCAAATGCATACTCCGCAATCGCCGTAACACCATCCGGCACTACAGAATTTTTCCCACCAAGCAACAATGTATTGCTTTGGGAATCGATCAATGCCTTACAGTCCCCGCGGCTGTCAAATACCGGATTTCCATCTGCTACCGAAATTTCTTCCAGCCCGCTGCAATAATAAAACGCATGATTACCAATCGTTTCGCAGTTTTTGGGAATCGTAATCTTTTTCAAACCGGAACAGCCCAAAAAAGTTCCTTCTTCTAACGTTGTAAGTGATTCCGGTAACGTAACCGTTTGGATCTGCGCACAGTTCTGAAAAGTTCTTCTTCCAATTTCAGTGATTCCCTCTTTGACCACAACTTCTTTTATAGAAAGAGAACTGGAACTGAATGAAAATCCTTTGATCGCGCCTGTTCCGGAGATCGTCAGCACACCGTTTTCATCCAATGTCCATGTCGCATTTGCTCCATCCTCATCTGCACCGCAGGTTCCGGATGTCGTTCCATCATCTGCCTGCGTCTGCACGCCATAGACTGCTGTGTTTTCCGACACCGCAGCATAAGTATTCTTGACAGGCGCAATAACTATCGCAGCCATGACAAGGACAAAAAGCCCCAGCCTTACTTCTTTTCCTTTCATATAGATTCCTCCTTTTACAAATTGCTTCAATTATAGCATTTTTTTTTTTCATTGTCATTAAAAAGAAACTTCGATATAATGGAAAGATAGATGATACAAACAGAAGCAGAAAGGATACTTATTATGGCTGGTTCAATATTTGGAACACATTTCAGAATAGAAACATTTGGAGAATCGCACGGAGAAGGGCTCGGCGTTGTGATCGACGGTTGTCCCGCAGGGCTTTCTCTTTGTGCAGAGGATATACAGCTTTATTTAAACCGTCGTAAACCCGGTCAGTCAAAATTTGCCACACCGCGTAAAGAGGCGGATGCGGTTGAGATCCTGTCCGGTGTATTTGAAGGGAAAACAACCGGAACGCCGATCGCACTTCTGGTCAGAAATACGTCCCAGCGGTCTTCCGATTATTCCGAGATCGCCTCTTATTATAGACCGGGGCATGCGGATTTTACCTTTGATGCCAAATACGGTTTCCGCGACTACCGCGGCGGCGGTCGTTCCTCCGGACGTGAAACGATCGGTCGTGTGGCAGCAGGGGCTATTGCCTGTAAATTATTACAGGAGCTTGGTATTACGGTCTGTGCTTACACAAAAGCGATCGGACCTGTCGAGGCTTCTATGGAACAGTTTGACCGTGATGCTATTTTAACAACTCCTACCGCTATGCCTGATCGAAAGGCTTCCGAAGAAGCGGAGGCTTATCTCTCAAGCTGTATGGAGCAGAAGGATTCCTGTGGCGGTGTGATCGAATGCAGGATAGACGGTGTTCCCGCCGGAATCGGAGAACCTGTATTTGATAAGCTGGATGCCTCCCTTGCCAAAGCCGTGATGTCAATCGGTGCTGTCAAGGCATTTGAGATCGGTGATGGCATAAATGTCGCTCATATGCATGGCAGTGAAAATAACGACAGCTTCTGCATGAAGGATGGCAAGGTTATCAAGGAAACGAATCACAGCGGCGGTATTTTGGGCGGTATTTCCGATGGCAGCCAGATCCTGCTCCGTGCCTATGTAAAGCCGACACCATCTATTTTCCAGACACAGCACACGGTCAACAAAGCCGGGGAAGAAATTGACATTCAGATCAAAGGACGTCACGATCCGGTCATCATGCCAAGAGCCGTTGTTGTAGTTGAAGCCATGACTGCTTTGACCGTTCTGGATCTGATGATGGACAATATGACCGCAAGAGTTGATTATCTGAAACAGATTTATACCAAATAAAAAGACCCCTGAGGGGTCTTTTTATTATGATATCTGATTTTTAATTATCTTCAATTTCTTAGATACTGCCTTCAGGCAG
>OHNA01000646.1_pt1 | contig 11219 bp, 12 predicted proteins | sample 1569481 | NCBI WGS metagenome assembly OHNA01 (sample SAMEA3879542, study PRJEB24766) | human gut metagenome | biome: human-associated habitat; feature: feces | place: USA | collected 1985/1987 | reverse complement strand
AACGGAACGGCTTACATAAAAACCAAATCAGAACAAGACAAACAAAACCGCTTTGGCGAAGCAAAGAAGAAGTGGAAATTTCATCCGAACGACAAAAAGAAAGTCGCAAAGATAATAAAGAGCAATAAAAAAAGAAGTGCGCCCAGCAAATCACGAAAGTGATTCACAGATCTGCAACGGTATCGATTGCACTTGCAACCGCATCACAACACAAGTTGTGGCACCTGAACACTTCTTAATAAAAATATAGAACATTTAAATTGAAATGTCAAGAGAAGAAACATAAGGAGCAAAAATGGACGCATACGTAATGGTTATATTGCGCGAAATACAGCTCGAATGTCACAAACAGATCGGCATCGAGCGCAAAGGCGGACGCGCAATACAAGAGGAAGAACTTTCACCATATCCGCAAAAGAGCGATTTCGACGGTGAGTTGTTGCAGCATCAAAACCTTGCGCAACTTGTGGAATCGACGTCGGCAGCCGAAGATCCGCAAATATCAGTTGAAGAGGCAATCGAGAACGCATCGAGCGCATCAGACATCGAGCACGATCGCATCGAGCAGAACGTCAGCCCCCGAGGACGACTTTCCGCATTTTTTTCTGCCGTGCGCGACTGGCACTATGAGAAACGCGAAAAGCAATACAAATTCGACTGCGCAAAAACGAGATCGGACGATCGGACGTACGGTTTCGAGTATATATCGGATTTCATAGACAAATACATCGCACGTCTTGAAAAAGACAGCGAGAATAATACAAACGGACAGGTGTTTTGATGAGCATAACCGGCATTATCATAGCGTGTGCTTGCGGTGTCATTGCGACGGTTGTCGTGACGGTGACGTTGCGCAAGCATTTCCGCGAAGTGCCGATTGAGCGCACCAACACGGTGACGGACGAGTTTATCGACAAGCCTATTCCGCCGGGCGTGTATATAATCGTCGGACCTCAGGGCGTTGGCAAAACGTCGTTTATGAATGCGCTCATCTCTATTGATTCGAAGTATCACGGTGTGCAGCGACTTCAAATGGCAAAGGTCGAAATCGACAAACTCAATGACATCGGCTACAAACTCACGTTGCCGCCTTGTCCGTATCGAACGCGCTCGAAACTGTTTTTGCCGAACGGCAAGCCGACGTATCACACGGATATATCGCAATTCGGATTGCCCGGACGTCGCCCGGAAGTTCAATACTTTCCGCCATTCACCGTCATCGGATGTGACGAGATAGATTCATTTATGGATTGTAGAGAATGGAATCGAAACAGCAGAATGAAAGCGGACATCATAGACGGTTTTAAGTACATCAGACATCACGACCTCGTGTTTCTTGGAGACGCACAAAACCTCGGCAAGGTGGACGCAGCTGTTCGCAAGCTCACAACTGACGTCATCTACATCTTAAGCAAAAAGGACGTATACGGCAAAAAACATCGTTTCAGCAGAAAAAAGACCTTGTTGCGCACCGAATGGGAGTTTATTTGGGTAAAGCACCAACAAGCCGAGAATGCTGCCTCTTTGGGCGAAATGGGCATCGAGGTCCGCGAGAAGAACGCACGGAAATGCAAACTCATATACGAGGGCAATATCTACTCGCAATACAACTCGCAAAGCGGCAAGCCGTATTGGTATCGAGGAATAAAACAATTCTCTGTCGAGAAGCATCCGGAAAACGTGCTGAGTCCGGAAGGCGTTGAAACGTACTGCCGTCAGAACGCACTCAACTATGACGATACTGCGCAAGAAAAGCAATGAAACGACGTGCGCAGCGTGTAGGGATGAATCCCCGAGAAACGTGCGACAGCAGTTCCGTTTTGTTGCACATAAACGGCAAGCAATCAAGCCGAAAAAATTTGCGAATGCAATTTTTCGGCTTGTGTGATAGGCGGTTCGGAAAAGAAAAACAAAAATCCGAATCCGCCGTATGTGGGGGAATTTTAATTCCCTACACAGAAAGCGAGGGAAACTTGTTTCACTCGCAAAAAAATGGGATAGCAAAATGGCAGACAGCAACTATTTCACCACACTCACCGCGCCGTTTCGCACGGCAGACGTGAGCAAATATGTGACTTTTGCTCCGGACGGTATGGCGTTCAGCTACAATTCGCCCGGGCTGGCATTTCATTTTGTCCAAAAATCGAAGAATCGATATATGCTCAGAGCGATTTATCTTGGAAAATTCGAGGAGTACTCGTATCAGAGTCAGCGTGACGCAGTAGCTTTTGCCATAAAACTGCTAAATCTGGATCGAGCCGGGATATTCAAAGCTCGTAAATCGAGCTGAGAGCAAAAAGCTCGATGCGACGTGCGGAATAATCCGCCGAAAAACATACGAAAAACTGTATAAAAATGCAACAAATATTCAAGGAGCAAACCTGTGGGACTTTTCGGAAAAAAGAAGAAAACGGAAAAGCAATCGACCTCAAAGTCATCGAGGGCAACGGCTGCGCCAAAGAAAGTAAAGGAAGAATCAAAACAAAAATCGAATAAGACAAGCACAAATGTCGTTGTCGAAGAAACATCGAACAAACCCAAGAGCCGAAAGGATGCTTTGCTCGAACGTTGGGCAACTAACCGTTCTGAAAAAATACCGATTGGAAGAAGTTTTCAGACGCGCGATGAGTATATCGAAGGTGGTATCGCCAAAGAAGGTGCAGATGAAAAGTCATTTTATAGGCGCGTTTTTGCCGTTGAAACAAATGAACTCGATGAGTTAGCAGTCATAAAATCTACAACTTCCGAGAAGGGAAAAGTAATTCCTGATTATGACGGCAAATCTCGAACTCGTCCTTATGTTTATACTATCGACGACGAGGGACAGCCCATAAAAAAAGGGAAAAAGTACGTCGAGAATCCGCCCGGAAAAGACATAACGCCGGAAGCCGCGGAAAAGTTGCTAAAAGAATCAATTAAGCATCCGGACAGTTACAAAAATGTTGTCGAGATGAAAAAGCGCAAGAAAGATAAAAGGCAAGAGTAAGAACTCTTGCCGACTACCAAAGTTAGGGACTTTGATACATTAATACCGCATCGCGGTAACATCTCTTTCGAGAATGTCTTTATTTTACGCGTTTCCGAAAGATTTGTCAACTATTCAACACAACATTGAAAATTCCGGCGCAATACGCCGTTTAGATAACCACTCTAAAAAATCTAACCTTTATACCCTCAATCTGTGGGGGTAAGGGGGAATTTTACGCTCGAACAACCGTGACGGCAAGATGTGACGTCACAGCAGGATGAAAAGGCATCCGAAAGAATATAATTACGATCGCGCTTGCAAGCACCCACGGCGCGTTACAGCCGGGTAAGTCATTGGGGCTGACTGTTGCAAAAAACTGCCTCGATAGCGAGAACGGCTGTAAACGGTTTGGTGGACACATTCTGTGGGCTTCCGCTGTCGTCACCGGGGATGTGTGTGACAAAAGACAGAGGATAAGAACGACGACGTCAGGATATACTTATACGGACTCAGAAGTTTTGAAATGCTCCGACAAATTGATTTTGCCGGGGCTTATCACGCTCAATCGGATGCCAAACCGAACTCGGATTCATGACGAAAAGCATTCAAACAAAACTCAGACCGAACGAAAAACAAGAATAAACGTCCCAAAGCGTTCCTGAGGGAAGCCTGCGACACTCAGCAGAAGCGTCGAGAGTAGTATAGGTGTAACGTCACCTATGCTATCTCTCGTCGCAAGACAAGCCGTAGGCGCGTCAGTTCTTTTTTGGTCCTTTTTTCTTATCACTTTTACGGCAATAAATGCTGTCAAAAGCGTCTTGATGATATTGATATTTGTTGATGTCAAAGCGATGTCAGGTGCTAAAAATCCTACTGTTTAGTAGATTATTTGTGATGTCTTTTGGGGCTCTTAATCAGTGGGTCCAGGGTTCGAGTCCCTGAGGACGCACCACAAAAAAGCCTCTAAACAGTAGATGTTTAGCGGCTTTTTTCATTTTTCGCTACTGCTCGAAAAATCCGCCTTTTGACATCAAATCAAGGAAATTTTGATGTCAAATTTGATGTCAATAATTCGATTTTTTTTGATGTCAAAATTCGGGATACCAGTCACCGTAAATATCATAGATATTTTGCGGGGACGTATCCGGCGAAAAAGTCGTATAAACGCCGTTTGTCATCGTGCTGCCTGGCGCGTGCCCCATATACGTTTGTCGGTCCTTTTCGGGCACTCTGAGGATATACAGATTCGTTGCGAAGGTGTGACGCAGCGTATAAGTATCGACGTCATAAGTTATCCCTGCTTTCAAACACACGCGTTGAAGGCGCATTCGGAACTTTTTTGCGTCGAACTTGAAGAACTCGGGCGATTCGCCTTTCAACATCTCGCTCAGACGTTCGGATATTTTCACCCAACGCACCGCGCCTTTTGTTTTGGTCCCGTTTATCTTCAACCAACCGGGGCGCAACTCGTCTTTGCGCACGGTGGCGATTTCTGACGGTCGCGCGCCGGTGCATAGATAGAACATAACGCGCCGTGAAAACATATCCCCCGTCAACTGCGACATAAGCCGTTGCTGCTCATCGAGCGTCAACGCCCGGCGTTCCGGTTTTTCGACTTTGCCTTTATCCAGGAACTGCGAAACGTCTTTTTTGATGTATTCGAGTTCATAAGCCTTTTTGCAGATTTGTCGCATTAGTTGAAAGACCTCGACGCGCATACGCGACGTCGCAAGTTTGTTGAGCGTTTCTTGAAGTTGAAATGACGTAACTTTGTTGATTGGTGTTGTTATTTTAAGATGCGAATTGATGACGGCGACGTAACCCGTGTACGTTTTTTCGGTGACTCTTCCTTTTTTGAACGTTTCAGCCCACCAAAGCGCAAATTTGTGAAAACTTTCTTGTTTTACATTTTGTTTTCGCCCGGAGAGTTTGCGAAGTTTTTCAATCGCTTCCGCTTGAGTCTTTCCGTACACAAAAACGCGTTTGCCGTCAATGGTTTTTGATGCTTGCCAACGTCCGTCGGCGCGTTTTGTACAGTATTTCATCAGCTGCTCCTTTTCAGTGTTCACATCTGATGCATCGCTTTGGCTTTTTTCTATCGACCCCCTATTTACGTAAAATTTCAACGCTCCGTGCGTCGCCACGCACACCATGTCCGATTGAAAAGCCGGCTCAATTGCCGGCTCACATTGTTGTTTGTGTCGCTCTTCTTCTTTTCCTAATAACATAGAAAGAGATAAGAGTGCATCGTGAAAAATCTGTAAATCTTTGCTATTCATGTCCCGTATTTCCTCCCCTTTTGAAGTAAAACAGGACTATTATAACTTACAATCCACAATGCTTTTTCGATAGAAAATAGCGACTATTTTCTATCGTTTTCCTGATAAATGCTGATTAGATAATCGTTTGCCCATTCCGGGACTGCATCGATTGTTGCTGTTATGTGAAAGTTTTTGCCATTAACTAATTTGAATTTGCCGTCAGTAAGAAAGCATTTGTTTGCGATTTGCAAGCCGTGCCCATAACTGAAACCTGTTTTTTTGCGTTTTCCGTTGACTATTTCAAAAATATCCTGCTTAAACTCGATAAATCTGCAGATATCTTCCTGTCCTTCTTTGATGTTCCACGCATTTTTTAGCTTTTTGGGCAAATCTCGCTTATTTTTTTCTTGTTTCTTTTGCCAAATTTCCATTCCTTTGTTCATAATGTTCCCCATGTATTTTTTGGTTTTTGACAATTTAAAGTAGAATCTTGATTTTTTGAGTATTCTTCAATCATCAATTCCATTTTTCCTAAAATTCGTCCCTGATCAATGATTGATAATTGGTCGAAGAGTTCCTGCACGCGAGTCTTTGGGATACGTGCGTCGTCGAATATGCCAGGTTCGGACGTTCTTCCGAGAAGTTCATCAACGGAAACGCCGAAAATGTCCGCCAAATTGAGAAGAACCGATATTGACGGTTCATTTATTCCCGTTTCATAGCAGCAATAGGTATTTGTCGCTATGCCTAACATTTTTGCTACGTCTTTTTGCAATAGACCTTTTGATTTTCGATATTTAGCGAGGTTATTCATAACACAATGATGCACTTTTTTAATAAAAAAATCATCAAATGTGAATTTTAGCATTGACAATTCATAAAATATGATATAAAATGCGCTTGAAATTCATTAAATATGAATTGTGCGGCTCGTTAAGGATGTTTGAGATTATGTATCACGGAAAACACGAGAGCAAACGGTGAGTACAACCAAACGGCGTTTGAAGTCGTTAAACGGTATGGAGGCACTCCGAGAGATAAATTAAATTCTGCATTGGTCGGAGTGATGCAAAAAAAACAAGCCCACATCAGGGACAAAGGGGACAACAAATGGATTTAATCAATCTCGCCACACTGTTGGCACTGCTCAAAAACTATCACAAAGAACTCACTCACGCTTTGACTGATGCCGTTGAACTTGACGGCGACGTTGACGCACAAAAGAACATCGAGGCAAAGCTCGATGTCATTGACCGCGCACTCGATATCGCCATGGAAGATCTCGAGTACCGTATCTGCGTGAGGTGAACAATGAAAAAAGGCAAACACATTCATCGCAACATAACTGCAAAGCGTTCGGAGCATTCGATTTGCCTCGACGTCACGTCAACACTCGAGGTTGGCAATAAGTTCAGATACAAAGGTTACGCTTGCACCGTAGATGACGTTACGCGCAAGCTCGTGCGGTTTACCGGGACCCGAAACGAGAAAGTGGGCGAAGTAACACGTCAGATGATTCTCAACGTCGAGAGTTTCAACTCTGCCGTTGAAGAACGTCGCATCATTTTGGTACAGCCCGGCATTGCCGGTTTGTCAGTCGGCACCGTCTGACTCCCTTATGGTTTTTTAGGATGCAAACAAAAGACTAAGACGGTGCCGGCATAAATAAACCACTCCAAGGAGTGGCTCTGCCGGGAACGATTCAATAACACTTTGGGACGGAACGCTCCCGGCGGTTGTCCCCCACGAGGTATAGATATGAAACTAAGCACAATTTTTTCAAAAGTCCTAGCAGGCATTGTAAGCGCGGTTATCTCGCTTTCGATTCTCTTTTTCATCGCGATTGGCGTTATTGCGCTAATTACAAAGCAAGATTACGTCGTTGTTATGAATCAAGCCTTTGACTTTTTCAAGAATCTCGTCGCATCGAAGTGAGGTGTGCTATGGCAAAACGCAAAACTTACAAATCGAATACGTCAAGAAAAGGCAACAGCAGCATCCGAGTGTTCGCACTTGTGATGCTAATCGTGCTTTTGCTCGGCGTGATTGTTGGTGCGGTTGTGCTTGGCATAAAGTCTGACGGATTCAAAAACTGGGATTTTCTCCCAAACTATCAACCGCCGATTGCCGATTTTGACGTGCAAAAAGACGGTGAGTCTGTCGCGAGTATCGGCGCAAGCAACGACGTCGTGCAAATCGACGTTGTCAACGGCGGTAACTTTTCCGTTGTTGTGCGCCCAAAAGCAAGCGCAGATTTTGATTTTATGCTCGACGGATCTCTCCACGCGTTCGCTCAAGCGGACGGCGACTATAACCGTGCTTTCGATTTGAAGATCGAGGACGGTTATTTTACTGTCAATGTGCCGAAAAACATCGTCAATGCGCTCAACGACGCCTATTTCGGACACGTTATCACGGACGTGCGCTGCAACTATGTCGGCACGTTTTTTGAGATAGTTGTTACTTCTCAAAAAGGCGTTAGCAAAAAAATTGACGTAACCGGCATTTATTCAACACCATTGACTGTCACAATCTCTCCGTCGGAGGTGATTTTCTAATGAAAAAGCAGCTACTCGCAACATCACTTTATCTCGGGCTTACGCTCATCCTCATCCTCCTCTTTTCCGTGGCGATTCCGTCGGCGGTGGTTTTTGCTGCCGACGGCAACGTCGCTCCAAATTATGTGTACGACGCAACCGACGTCACAAAAGACCTCGAGGGCGCGGACGGTTTCGATTTTGCAAACTACCCGGCGGACACATCGAAGGATGCGCAGATTTATACGTTTCTCGAATATGGCTATGACGGCACGGACAACTCGAAGTTCGGGCTTTACTTGTACATATATAATCCGCAACAAAAAGATTTTTCTAGATCCAGCGCATCCAACAAAGCAAACGTTGCAGTTGCGTTCGACGAAAAAGACAATGCGTCCTCTTATCAACGCGTCAATTTGATATTCTGCTCCGCAACGTCCGACAAGCTGTTCTACAAATACCGCATTGATGACAGCGACGGCAAACTTCTTGCGATGGCGGAGCAATACGCGATCACGCACGGTGGCGCGCGCAGATACGACGTCGCAACGGTCGAACTGTTCGCGTATGGCGATAAGACGGCAACGACGTCAACTATCGGCAAATCATACGAATGCACCGGCTATATGAAAGGCTTTGGCGCAGACAAAGAGAGCAACACTCACAGCGTGAAGGCATACAGCCTCGATGTCCTCGACATCGAGCTTAAGCACACGTTCTTCCGCCCGGACGGCAATTCGAGCGGTTCTGTGATTGCTTCAACTAAGGACCAACTTAATAGCGTTTATTTCAAATTTCCGAACGAACTAATCGAGTATTACGGCGGCATCTACAAAATCTCGACGAGTTACTACGCCTTACGCACTATGCCCATAGTTATTACGTCGGTGAAAGAAGTATATGACAAACTCATCAATTATGTTGGACGTGATAATTACGACGGATGCGAGGCTGAAATTTTTAACACATATGTGAAAGACGCAACGTGGAAAGACCTCCAAATGAGCGTGTTAAAAAAACATTTTGACGAGGCGACAGCGAAAGCGTTTGAAAATTCAATCGCTCTTACTGTAAATATGCAAGACAAATCATATTATTATTTGCCGGACACGCCTATTTATTATTTGTTTTATACCGGCAACGAAACCGCAGACGGCAGCGTTCCGTATGCGAAAGATTTTAGTCTTTCCGGCGAACGTTTGCTCGATTATATCTACAACTACAACCGCAGTTACAAAAACGGCAAACTCGATATAAAAGGCGGCATTTCAAAAGACTTATTCTGCGACAGTGACGACGGATATTTCAACAAACTTACGCAAGTCGAGATATGTGCCGACGATACATATTCTCTTGAAAGCATTGTGCGCGAGAAAAAATGGTATGACTTTTTGGACTTGTTCAATTTGTTTGCAGAATATAAGTCTGAATCTTATGAGAACATCCGTGCGATTGTTCCGGTTAAAAAAAGCGACATTTCTATGCCCAAAGCCGATTTTTGCAAAAAGTATCTCATTGATGAGTCCGCATACGACGATGTTATAGCATCTGCGAAAAGCGACAAGGAAACGACATATTTATTCCGATTCGCTCAAAGCGCATATTTGACTTCAAATGCTCTCGCATCTCGACCGGGCAACGAAGGTTATGTCTATGGCAGCGATTACAACTATTGCGCGCAAGAAACGGTTTATCTCGATATGAACATATCGTCGATAACGTGCCGTAAAGATGACGTATATCATACATTCGCCGTCGGAGCAAATCCGATTGACTCGGTAGCCGATATAGATGCGCCGCCCGAAAAATTTGACAAGACCGGTTGGTGGAAAGACTTTTTTGCGACCGCCAAAGACTGGTTCGAGGGCAACAAAAGCGCACTAATCATCGCTGCGATCGTGATTGTATGCGTCATTTTGCTTGTGATGATAATCTCATTGTTTGTTAAACTTGCGCCGTATTTTGCAATCAAACGTGCGCAATCTCCGCCGAAACCGAAACGGCGATCAATATCCAACAAAACAAAAAATAAATCTGCGAAAAACGCAGGAAGGAGAAAACATGGCAACTAAACAAGATTATCAAAAACGCAACAAAGCTCTCAGCGCGATCGTTGCAGTACTGCTTGCGATTGTGATGTGCGCATCTGTTGTTTTGGGCGTCGGCTTTGGTGTGTATGGCAAAAACACTGACGACTGGTTCAAAAAACAAGACGCAGATCAAGGACAAGAGCAACCAAAACAACCCTCTGACAATAGCGGTGAGAATATCGAAAACACTGCAAGAGTCATGCTCTTGTCCGGCGCAACCGTCGCATCGGAAAACGGTTCTGTCAGCAAAACCTTGACAGCTGTTGTTCTTCCGGACGATGCTCCTAACAAAGCGGTTGATTGGACAATCAAATGGTCCGATGATGCTCCTCTTAAGGATAAAAACATCAGCGAATACATAACGGTCACTCCTGCTTCTGACGGCGCACTCACTGCAACCGTCACTGCACACAAGTCATTTAGAGGAAGTACGGCTGTTATTACCGTCACAACTCGCGAAGGACAATATACTGCATCGACGGCAGTTACATACGACGGTATCCCTTCATCGTTGTCGTTGAATACAACAGGATTCTCCAAAAAATCGGGAGTTAATGGTTTTCAGTACATTGTCCCCGTAAACGGCACAAGCTCTATTGCTGTATCACTCTCTAACGTATTTGGAGATGTCGGTGAAGATTTTTATAAAAACATCAAACTCGAAGTAAAAGGCGTAGGAGAGATTATCGTCCAAGATTATAGGTCAGTTGCAGGCAATAGTTCATGGCTTGGAAATGAATCAACGCTTACATTGGATAGCATTAAAGATAGTATTTTTTCAACATCTTATGATGCAACATCTAAATCGTTGAAAATTAGCCCTAAAAAAACCGTCGAAAGCTACTACAAAAGTGTCACAGGCGGTCCTTCCGGTGCTGTAACTTATGGAAAGTTCAAATCTTACAAAGCAAACTCTGCCGGTTCAGCTGGCGTTACTCCTTATTTCAAAATACTTGTTCGATATGGAGATGCCACCGATGGTGCTATTGCCGAATTTATGTATTCAATCGTATCGACGGTTAATAGTGTTGCTCTGTCTGAAACGGTCATCACATTCTAATTCAGATAGATAAAGCAACTCATAATTCCCCTCATTGTGCGCGCACGTCTAAGTGCGTGCGCGCCTCTCATCTTACTTAAGGAGCAGAAAAATGGCAAGAAAACAACCTCGCGACGAGTTTAGAAAATACAAGAAAAGCGGACATCCTGCCTACATATTTGAGAAAGTCGGCGACGAGTTCAGATTCTTAGGAATCACGCACTCAAAAATCGATAAAGGCACGACCAACATCGAACTCGAAAAGAATCCGGACCCGGAAGAAATCAAGTATGAAATTTCAGACAATCGAGGAGGTGAAAAATT
>OHNA01000645.1_pt1 | contig 11243 bp, 8 predicted proteins | sample 1569481 | NCBI WGS metagenome assembly OHNA01 (sample SAMEA3879542, study PRJEB24766) | human gut metagenome | biome: human-associated habitat; feature: feces | place: USA | collected 1985/1987 | reverse complement strand
AGCATCCGGTGCGTCGCGAGCCGCTCTCGGTCACGGCTCCCGTGCCTGCGGGCGACAACCTGTGGACCTATTTCGAAAACCTCTGAATATCCCTGCCATGCGATTGCTCATTCAGCGTGTAAAACACGCTTCCGTCGCTATCGGCGGCGATGTCTGCTCCCGGATCGGGGCGGGACTGCTGGTGCTGCTCGGCGTCGGGTGCGACGACACCGACGAGGACATCGAGTACCTCGCCGGAAAACTCGTGCGGCTGCGTATCTTCGACGATGAAGCCGGGGTGATGAACCTCGACGTGCGGCAGACCGCGGGCGAGCTGCTCGTCGTGAGCCAGTTCACGCTCCACGCCTCGACGCGCAAGGGCAACCGCCCGTCCTATATCAAGGCGGCCCCCGAAGCGATTTCCCGACCTTTGTACGAGCGGTTCGCCGCCGGTGTAGGCCGTGCGCTCGGGCGCGAAGTCGCTACCGGGGAGTTCGGAGCCGATATGCAGGTCGAGCTGGTGAACGACGGGCCGGTGACGATCTGGATCGACTCCCGACAACGCGAATGACTTCAGTTATTTCAAAGATAGTGAAAGATGAGCGCAATCGTGCGGGCTTGCACGCAGAGATTGCCGAATCGCATCCTATCCGAGGCTATGTCAAAGATATAAAAAGTTCGTTATGAAGAAGTATTTTTTGTGTATGGTCGCCTTGCTGTCGCTGGCGATCGTAGCCTGCGAAAGCGACGATACGGCGCCTGCGCCGACCGTGCGTCCGACTTTCGATCTGATCGACGCGCAGCCCGATGTGACGAGTGCGGTCGTGGCGGCCAACATCGAATCGAAGGGCGAAGTGCCCATCTCCGAAGTCGGCTTCTCCTACCAGGAAGCGGGCGGAGAGTACGTCGATGTGGTTTGTACGAATTTCAAGGACGGTCTGGCCCGGCAGACCCTGACCGGCCTGAAGCCCGACACCGAATATCGTTGGTACTGTTATGCCGTCTTGGGCGGCGAGCGGTTCAATGCGTCGCTGTCGAAAACGTTCAAGACCCTCAAGGAGGGGGAGGTGCCTCCGGCTCCGACGCCCCAGTTCGGCAAGCCTTCGGCTTCCGAGGTGCAGGCTACGAGCGCATCGCTCGCGTGCGCTTATCTATACACCGGTGATGCGGCCGATATTGCCGAAGCCGGTTTCGGATACAAGCCTGCGGCATCGGCCCAAACGGGATATACTATGGTAGAAATTACGCCGGACGACTCTTCGTTGTCGGCCCGTCTGGAGGAGCTGACGCCTGAAACGGCTTACGAGTTCTATGCCTATCTGGTGATCGACGGAAAGAATTACACCAGCGAACGGGTCGTTTTTACCACGTTGAAGGAGGGCGAGCAACCGGGAGCTCCGCAGTTCGAAACGCCTTCGTCGTCCGGGGTTTCTCCGACCGGAGCGACGCTTGCCTGCGTTTATGAGTACGAAGGCGACGGCGATGTTGCGGAAGCCGGCTTCGGGTATAAGGCCGGTGCGCAGGAGGAATATACCGAGGTGAAGGCTGCTTCGACGGCTTCGCCCCTGGCCTGTGAGCTGAACGGGCTCGAACCTGAAACGAAATACGATTTTTATGCGTATGTCGTTGTCGGCGACGAGCGTTATACGAGCGCCGTCGCGCAGTTCACGACCCTTAAAGCGGGTGAAAATCCCGAGCCGGAGTTCGGTCCCGTCGCTGCGACGGATGTGACCGCTTCGTCGGCCACCCTGACGGGCAGCTTCACCTATGAAGGCGAAGAAACGGTCGGCATCGAAGTAGGATTTGCTTACAAACCCTCCGGTGAAACGGATTACACGACGAAAACGGTGACGGCTTCGTCGGGAGATAAGCGTGCGGCCATTACCGGATTGAGTGCCGCGACCACCTATACGTTCCATCTGTACGCCTCGATCGGCGGCAAGCAGTATCGGAGCGAGGAGGGTACTTTCACCACTGAGAGCGGAACAGTCCCCCCCCCGGAAAACGTCTATCGTACCGGCTGGGCCGAGTTGCCGGTGGAGGTGCAGAACAGCGACTACTACTATGCGCATCATATTTGCCCGGATTTCTATGTCGGCAGCCAGAAAGCCCGCAATTATACGGTCTGCTTCAGCGCCGAGCACCACTGTCCGGTCTGGGTGGCCGCTCCGCGCCACGCTTGCTACGAGGTGAAAGGAACGGATCGTACGGACGCTTACAGTCGCGATCCGGATATTCCGTCCGGTATTCAATACAGCAGTAAATCGACCGGCGGCGGTTGCAACAAGGGCCATATGCTCGGTTCGGCCGAACGGCTCGTGACCCGGAAAACCAACGAACAGGTATTCTATTATTCGAATATCGCGCCGCAATATTCGTCGAACTTCAACAACGGCGGCGGGGCATGGAACAATCTGGAAAGTTTTGTCGATGCGCAGGTTTGCGCCGATACGACTTATATCGTGGTAGGCACCTATTTCGAACCTTTCACCGATGCTTACGGCAAGAGCTGCACTTCGTCGAAAATCGATTTCGGCGGACGCAGCGACGTGAGCCGGCCTTCGATGTTCTACTACCTGCTGCTGCGGACCAAGAACGGAAATACGAAAAAATCGGTGATGGATTGTGCCGCGAGCGAATTGAAGTGCGCCGCCTTCGTGCTGCGTCATAACATGGATAAAGGGCACGAGCCGCAGGCCAAAGATATGATGTCGGTGGCGGAAATCGAGCGATTGACGGGCTTTACCTTCTTCGCCAACGTGCCGAATGCGCCGAAGGATACCTACAATCCGTCGGACTGGGGCTTGTAGCGTTCCGAATGGAAACCCGGGTCTATTCTTGGGGCGACGGCCGACCCTGGCACAGCTACGCGGCGTATTGCCGGCGACATTTCGGCGGCCGGGTGCGTAAGATCGCGGTGGATGCCGGCTTGAGCTGTCCCAACCGGGACGGAACGATCGGATCGGAGGGGTGTACGTTCTGTGACAACAGGGCGTTCACCCCTTCCTACTGTTCGCCCCGGAAGAGCCTGACGCGGCAGATCGACGAGGGAATCGCTTTCCATGCGGCCCGAGGGCGGGATGAAGGGCTTTGTCTGGTCTATTTCCAACCTTTTTCCAATACGCACGCTCCTGTCGCACGGCTTCGGGAGCTTTATGCCGAAGCGTTGGCTCATCCCCGGATTTCGGGACTGGTGATCGGCACGCGGCCCGATTGCGTGGACGACGAGAAGCTGGATTTGCTGGCGGAGCTGGCACGGAAACGCTATGTGGCGGTCGAATACGGCGTCGAATCCACCTGCGACGAAACATTGCGGGCCGTCCGTCGCGGCCATGACTTCGCGGCGGCCCGGCAGGCTATTGCGGCGAGCGCCGCACGGGGGTTGCACGTCGGGGCCCATTTCATTCTGGGGCTGCCCGGCGAAGACGACGAAATGCTTCTTCGACAGGTGGAGCGGATCAATGCCCTGCCGCTCGAAACGGTCAAGTTCCACCAGTTGCAGCTCGTTCGGGGAACGACCCTTGCCGCGCAATACGACGCCGAGCCCGGCCGCTTCCGCCTGCGTACCTCCGAGGAGTATCTCTCGCTGGTGGTCGAGGTGTTGCGGCGGCTGCGTCCCGATATGGCTGTGGAGCGTATCGCCAGCGAAGTGCCGATGGGATTTCACCACTTGACGCAGTGGCATTTAACGCGGGTTTCCACCCTTTGGTCCCTGCTTGAAAAAAGATTAACGGCACGGAACGCGTATCAAGGCGAAATTTTTATACCTTTGCGCCGTTAAACCTTAATTGTTCAAAGAAAAATGACTCTGTTGAAGGAAAAAATAACTTTCGGGACGATTATGGGCGTAGTACGGGAATATTTCGTGATGACGATCGGTATTCTCCTCTACACGTTCGCGTGGATCGCCTGTATTCTGCCCGCACACGGTACCGGCGGCGGTGCCACGGGTGCGGCGCTGGTGTTGTGCGGGGCGATCGAAAACCTGTTCAACTTCCAGATTAACATCGGTACGATGGCGTTCATCGTCAATGGTATTCTGCTGCTGTTCGCAGGTTTCATCATTGGTTGGAATTTCGGTATCAAGACGATTTTCTGTATCATCGTGCTTCCTGCGTCGCTGAACTTTTTCCAGGAAACACTGCCCGGCGTGCAGGCGTGGCTCGCGGAACTGGGCGTTATCCCACCCGATGCGATCAGCCTGTTCGGTAATCTGGAACCGCTGCTGCTGGTCATCATGGGCGGTATGCTGTCCGGTGTGGGTATCTATATGTGTTTTCGTCAGGGCGGTTCGACCGGCGGTACGGATATCGTGGCGCTGCTGATCAACAAGTATCATCCGATCAACTACGGCCGTGTCGTGCTGGTGACCGATTCGCTTATCATCTGTGCATCGCTGCTGGTGGGCAACGGCATCGAGACGGTGATCTACGGCTTCCTGCTGACGGCGGTATTCGGTCTGAGCACCGATGCGTTGCTGGCGGGCAACCAGCAGTCGAATCAGATTCTGGTCATCAGCCATGAGCACGACCGTATCGCCGCAGAGATCGTCGAGAAGGCGCATCGCGGGGTGACGATGCTCAACGGCATGGGATGGTACACGAAAGAGTCGTCGCAGGTAGTGATGGTTATTTGCCGCAAACGCGAAACGGCCGACATCCTCAAGATCGTCCGCAACCTCGACCCCAAGGCGTTCGTTTCGGTGGCTTCGGTAACGGGTGTTTACGGACAGGGCTTCGGTATCATCGACGGCGGTATGCTCAACGGTATGAAGAAGAATTAGGGAATCTTCTTCGATTTGAAATAATACTCCTCGTCGATCCGGCGGGGAGTATTTGTTTTCCGGGAATAATGCGTAACTTTACCCGAAGAAAAACCGAATTGATTCCGTCGTTTTGCGGTTGCGGCTCGGCTCCGGACGGGCCGGTCGGTTCCGCAGCCTGAAAGCACTCCTTTTCGATCCTGCTACGACCATGCGCTATGCCGACATCGTACTTCCTCTGGCCCAGCCTCTCTACACCTTTGCGGTGGCGGAAGGCGTGACGCTTTGCGAGGGGATGGCCGTAGTCGTGCCTTTCGGCCGATCGAAGATCTACACGGGCATCGTCTGGCGGCTGCACGACCGGCGCCCCGATTTCAAGACCGTCAAGACCGTCTCCCGCGTGCTCTACGGTACGCCTCTGCTCGACGAGCGGCAGCGCCGTTTCTGGGAGTGGGTCGCCGATTATTACATGTGCACGCTGGGCGAGGTGATGCGCGTGGCGCTGCCGTCGCTGATGAAGCCGAGCGGACACGGCGAGGAGGAGTTTGCTGCCGACGAGTTCCGGCCCCGCCGGGAGTGGTTCGTGGCCCTGGCCGGCGAAGCGCTCACCGCCGACGGGCTGGCCGCCGCGCTGGAACGTATGGGGCGTCGTGCCCCCCGGCAGCGGGAGGCGCTGGAGGAGTTGGCTGCCCTTGCGCCCGACGGGGCGGAAGTCGCCCGGAGCCGACTCGCCGCCGATCGGACGGCTCTCGCTCTCCTGGTGAAAAAGGGGTTATTGACCTGTATCGAACGGGAGGTCGCACCCGGTCCGGTGACTGGCGGTGCGCAGTTTCGTCTGCCGACGCTTTCCGCTGCGCAGCGGAAGGCTGCCGAGGAGATCCGTGCCGTGTTTGCCGATCGCGCGACCGTGCTGCTGCGGGGTGTCACCGGTTCGGGCAAAACGGAAATTTATATGCACTTCGCTGCCGAGGTGCTGGCCCGGGGCGGACAAGTGCTGCTGCTCGTGCCGGAGATCGCTCTCACGGCCCAGTTGGTCGATCGGCTCCGGCAGGTTTTCGGCGAGCGGGTGATCGCCTATCATTCGAAACTCACCGACCGCAAGCGTACGGAGCTTTACCTCCGCCTGCGGGATTCTGCGGGCGGCGAGCTGGTGATCGGGGCCCGTTCGGCGATCTTCCTGCCGCTGCGCCGCCTGGAGCTGGTCGTGGTGGACGAGGAACACGATCCCAGTTACAAACAGACCGACCCGGCGCCCCGCTACCAGGCACGCGACTGCGCCGTGCTGATGACCCGACTGCTGGGGTGCCGTACGCTGCTGGGCAGCGCTACTCCGTCGCTGGAGAGTTATTTAAACGCTGCGACCGGAAAATACGGCAGCGTGGTACTGGCCGAGCGTTACGGACCGTCGCGGATGCCGCAGATCCTCGTGTCCGATACGATCCGTGCCGTGAAACGCGGCGAGCGGCATGCCCATTTCAACAAATTGCTGCTCGACCGTATGGAGGAGACCCTCGGCGGAGGCGGTCAGGCGATGCTTTTCCAGAACCGGCGGGGTTTCGCACCCTATGTCGAGTGCCGGGAGTGCGGCTGGACGGCCCGCTGTCCGGATTGTAATGTGACTCTCACGCTCCACAAGGGAAGCGGTCGTATGGTCTGTCACTATTGCGGTCATACGGAGCCTGTTCCGGCCAAGTGCCCCCATTGCCGGGTGACCGAACCCGTGCCGATGGGCTTCGGGACGGAAAAGGTCGAGGAGGAGATCGCCCGCGTTTTCCCCGAGGCGCGGGTCGCCCGGCTCGACCGCGACAGCGTTACCTCCGAGCGTGCTTTCCGGCAGATCGTCGAGGCCTTCGCCCGGGGCGACGACGATATTCTGGTGGGGACGCAGATGATTACCAAAGGATTCGATTTCGGCGGCGTGGAGCTGGTCGGTGTGCTCAACGCCGACAATCTGCTCAACAATCCCGATTTCCGTTCGGCGGAGCGTGCATTCCAACTGCTGATGCAGGTGGCGGGCCGCGCCGGTCGGCGCGAAAATCCCGGAACGGTCGTGATCCAGACCGCTGAGCCGGGACATCCCGTCTTGCAACAGGTGATTGCGGGCGATTACGAGGCGATGGCTCGTCAGCAGCTCGCCGAGCGGAAAGCGTTCTTCTATCCGCCCTATGCACGGCTCCTGAACCTGTTGTTGCGTCACCGCGATCCCGTGACGCTGCGCCGTGCGGCCAACGCCCTGGCCGCCGCCCTGCGCGAACGGTTCGGGCGGCGCGTGCTGGGACCCACGGCCCCGCCCGTCGATCGGGTACGGGGCGAGTATCTGGCGACCCTGCTGCTGAAGGTCGAGGCGGGGGCTTCGCTGGCCCGGGCTCGCGAGGCGGTGCGCGGGATTCTCGACCGGGTGGTCAAAAGTCCCGAATGCAAAGGCGTTACGATTCTCTGCGATGTCGATCCTCAATGATATAAAGGGGCTTTTTCTGCCGCCTGTCTGTCCCGTATGCGGCGGCGAGTTGCACGAGGGCGAGGGTGCTTTCTGTATGATGTGCCGTACGTTGGCACCCCAGACCGGATTCTGGCGCCGTGCGGACAATCCGCTGGCCGAGCGGCTGCGCAACGAGTTTCCCGTCGTGCAGGCCTCGGCTTTTCTCTGGTTCGTTGCGGGCAGTCCCTGGCAGCGGGCCATTCATGGTTTCAAGTATTACAACCGCTGGCGCACGGCCCGCGACCTGGGTGCCTGGTATGGCGGCAACCTTGCCGACAGCGGACTGTACGGAAGCGTGGACTGCATCGTTCCCGTGCCGCTTCATACCCGGCGGTTGCTGGCCCGGGGGTACAATCAGGCTGCCTATATCGCCGAGGGGATCGCTTCCCGGATGGGAGTGCCGGTGGAGGATCGGGCGGTCAGTCGCCTGCGCAACAACCCGAGCCAGACGACCCGTTCTTCGGCCGGGCGCTGGGAGAACGTACGCGACTTGTTTGCGGTCGCGCGGCCCGGAGCGTTGGCCGGACGGCACGTGCTGCTGGTCGATGACGTGGTGACTACCGGTTCGACGCTGCTTTCCTGCACCGAAGCTCTCCTTCGTGCGGTGCCCGACTGTCGGGTCAGCATTGCTGCACTGGCCGTTTCGCGCCGCCATTTCGGATTGGATCGGTAACTTCGATCGAGTAGTCTTTGCATTGACAATGAGGTGTTTCGGTTGGATTTTGCTCCGGCCAGGTCCGAACGGGTTTGGCTTGTCACTTACCTTTCGCTATCTTTGTAGAAGATAGGATGCGCCTCGGAAAACTGGGAACAAGTTCCTGTTTTCTCTCGGCTTTCGCTATCTTTGCAGCGCGAAATTTGTGTTTTATAATATTTTTCCGGCGGGGTGCAATGTATCTCGTCGGGCTTTTTTAACTGTCGATTGAGCTATGTTTCGTATCGTTTTGCTGTTGTTTGCCGGAATCGGAGCGGGCTATCTGCTGCGCAACTGGTCGTTTGTGGCCAGGCTGGAGCGGGGAGTATCGCTTACCGTGTGGGCCCTGCTCTTCGTTTTCGGTGTTACGATCGGTTCCAACCGCGAACTGATCGTCAATTTCGGACGTTTCGGCTGGCAGGCCGCCGTGATCGCCTGCCTCGGCGTCGCCGGGAGTTTCGCGGCGGTATTCGTCGTCCGGCGTTACTTTTTCCGGAAAGGAGGGAGCGATGAGAGATAGTCTGATCGTTTTCGTTTTTTTTGCAGTCGGCGTGGCGCTCGGTTATGCCGATGCCGTCCCGACGTGGCTGTTGGATCCCGATCTGCCGATGATTATTCTTTCGGTGATGGTGGTGCTGGTCGGCTTGGGACTCGGGGCCGGCGACAATCTGCACTATATGCTGCGCACGTTCAACTGGCGGATGCTCCTGTTGCCGCTTTGTACGATCGTCGGCACCCTGCTCTTTTCGGCGCTCGGCGTGCTGGTGCTCCGGGGATTCAGCCTGACGGACTGTCTGGCCGTAGGCAGCGGTTTCGGCTACTATTCGCTTTCGTCGGTGCTGATCGCCGACCTGAAGAGCGCGACGCTCGGCGTGCAGGGCGCCGCCGAGTTGGCGACGGTCGCTTTGCTGGCCAACGTCGTGCGCGAGATGATCGCCCTGTTCGGAATGCCGCTGTTCGCCCGCTGGGGCGGTCCGCTGGCCCCGATCTCGGTGGCGGGCGTGACTTCGATGGACGTGTGTCTGCCTTCGATCGCCCGTTATTCGGGCAGCGACCTGGTGCCGCTGGCCATCCTGCACGGCATCGTACTGGAGGTGTGCGTGCCGATTCTGGTCGGTGCCTTTTGCTGACCGAAGGGACCGTAAAAAAGAATCGACAGAAAGCCCCTTTTTATCGACATCTTTCCGGCCCGGGAGAATCCCCTGCCGGGGATCGTTCGATTGTAAACAGATTTTTCGACAAAACGGGGTCCGGGGCGTTTTGATATGTCGCCCCGTTTGTCTATTTTTGAAAGTTGAAATCCACGTAACGAATGGCTAAAGAATATACCCCCGCTTCGCGCAACCGCGAAGCGTTCGCTGCAATGACCGATACCCCCGGCAACGTGCCTCCGCAGGCCGTCGAACTGGAGGAGGCGGTGCTCGGCGCTCTGATGCTCGAGAAGGATTCGATCATCACCGTGCAGGAGTTCATCACGCCCGAGGCTTTCTATACCGAAGAGCATCGGACGATCTACCGCGCGATCGAGGAGCTCTCGACCGAACTCAAACCGATCGACCTCTATACGGTCACCGAGCGGCTGAAGGTCCGCAAGGAGTTGCAGAAGGTGGGCGGTGCGTCGTACCTGGCGCAGCTCACGCAGAAGGTGGGCTCGGCGGCCAACGTGGAGTTCCACGCCAAAATCATCGCCCAGAAGTACGTGCAGCGGGAGCTGATCCGCTCCGCGACCGAGATCCAGCGCCGTTCGTACGACGAATCGACTGACGTGACGGAGTTGATCGGCTATGCCGAGAGCGAAATCTTCAAGGTGGCCGAAGGTCACGTCAAGCGTTCGGTACAGTCGTCCAAGGATTTGCTGGCCAAGGCGCTGATGCAGATCGAGGAGGCATCCAAGAACACGTCGGCCTTCAACGGCGTGCCTTCGGGTTTCATGGCCATCGACCGCGTGACGCTCGGCTGGCAGTTGTCGGACCTCATCATCGTGGCGGCACGCCCTTCGATGGGTAAGACCGCCTTCGTGTTGTCGATGGCCCGCAACATGGCCGTCGATCACGAACGTCCGGTGGCGTTCTTCTCGCTCGAGATGTCTTCGGTGCAGTTGATGATGCGCCTTATCATCGCCGAAACGGGTATTCCGGGCAACGATATCAAGAGCGGCCGTCTTACGCCCGAGCAGTGGCGCCACCTGGAGTCGGCGACCAAGCCGCTGGGGGCGGCCCCCCTTTACATCGACGATACGCCGGCGTTGTCGGTCTTCGAATTCCGCTCGAAAGCCCGGCGTCTGAAGATACACAACGACATCCAGATCATCATCATCGACTATTTGCAGTTGATGACCGGCGGAACGCAGGATTCGAAGGGCAACCGCGAACAGGAGGTGGCTTTCATCTCCCGCACGTTGAAGGCCATCGCCAAGGAGTTGAACGTGCCGATCATCGCCCTCTCGCAGTTGAGCCGTGCTACGGAGCTGCGCGGCGGTTCGAAACGCCCCCAGCTTTCGGACCTGCGCGAATCGGGGGCCATCGAGCAGGACGCCGACATCGTGGCTTTCATCCATCGTCCCGAATATTACGGTATCAATCAGGACGAGAACGGTATGCCGACGGCGGGTATGGCCGAGATCATCATCGCCAAGCACCGTAACGGTGCGGTCACGGATGTCAATCTGCGTTTCCTGAAGGACCAGGCCCGCTTCGCCGATGTGGACGAAACGCTGATGCCGGAGGCGGGCAGTCGCCCTGCGCCGGGGCAGTACGAGGATGTATCGAGCGGTTCCAATTCCGGGCTGGGCGGCTTCGGCGGCGTGCCCGAGGAGTTCCTTACGCCCGGTGTGTCGGGGGCGCCCGTGAATCTGAACGAGGAGGAGCCGTTTTAGCGGAGCCGGCTCCGGTTTCCGCGTCCGGTTTTGCCGCATTCGCGGCGGGGGCGCCGCTCTGGAAGTGCGGGTCCGGAAATTCGGACCGGAGCTGGAGGAAGATCGCTTGATTGTATAGTGAAAGATCGATAATATGTTCGTCAGTACGTATGCAGGGGCTGTTGCCGGGATCGACGCCGTGAAGGTGACCGTCGAGGTCAATCTCACCGGGGGCGGTCTGGGACTCTATTTGGTCGGACTGCCGGACAACGCCGTCAAGGAGAGCGAGCAGCGTATCCGGGCGGCTTTCGAGAATACCGGTCGCAAGATGTCGGGCCGCAAGGTCGTGGTGAACCTCGCTCCGGCCGATCTGCGCAAGGAGGGGGCGGGTTTCGACCTGCCGATCGCCGTGGGAATCCTCGCGGCGATGGGCCGCATCGACGCCGGGGCGGTCGCCGGGACGATATTCGTCGGC
>OHNA01000644.1_pt1 | contig 11250 bp, 8 predicted proteins | sample 1569481 | NCBI WGS metagenome assembly OHNA01 (sample SAMEA3879542, study PRJEB24766) | human gut metagenome | biome: human-associated habitat; feature: feces | place: USA | collected 1985/1987 | reverse complement strand
AAACTGAAAATTGACAGAGATAATTGTCAATTATCAATTAACAGAGTGCTTTATTCAGCATATAATAAACTTCGTTCATACGGAGTTCTTTCTTGAATTCCGGAATGGTGGTGTTTTTGTCGATCACAACCATTTCTATCCCTGCTATCTCGGCATAATCTTCCCAATATTCGGTAGTCAGGTCATACGAAAAACTGGTATGATGCGTACCTCCTGCCAAAATCCAGGCACCTGCACCGACTTCCAGATTCGGTTGCGGTATCCACAAAGCCGAAGCAACGGGAAGTTTAGGTAATTTTTTACTCTTGATACAATCCACCACATTGACAATGAGACGAAAACGGTTACCCAAATCCACGACAGTAGCAGCAACTCCTTCTCCTTGTTTGCTGGTGAAAACCAAACGGGCGGTTTCGCTGTCGATACCGATACTCAGCCGGTGTACTTCCAGCCGTGGTTTCTGCTCTGCAATCAACGGGCATACTTCCAGCATATGAGCCTGTAAGATGGCACTCTTTTCCCCATCGAAATGCAAGGTATAATCTTCGAGGAAAGAACATCCTTTAGGTAATCCCTGACTCATAAACCAGGTAGTCCGGTAAAGAGCCGCCGTTTTCCAGTCACCTTCCGCCCCGAAGCCATATCCTTCAGCCATCAGACGCTGTGATGCCAAACCCGGAATCTGATCGAACAATCCCAGATCGTTGAAATTGGTTGTAAATCCTTTTGCTCCGGTATCTTTCAACAAACGGCGCAAGGCGATCTCGGCTTTTGCAGAGTTCCAGACTTTGGTATAAGCTTCCGTACCGGTCTGTTCCAGAGCAGCATCATGCTCGTATTCTTTAAAATAAGTAGCCACTAAAGCCTGTACATCCTTATCCTCGACAGCCTGATAATAAACCATCAGATCATTCACCGGGTAATAGTCGACATGATACCCCAATACCTGTTCTGCAGTCACTTTATCCCCGTCGGTCACAGCCACATTATTCATCTGGTCGCCGAAACGGATAATCAGCATATCCTGTGAGTCTGCCCAACCGGCACAAACACGCATCCAGACAGCGATCTTGTGCAAAGTGTCTTCCTCTTTCCAGTAACCTACCACTACTTTACGACGGATGCGCATACGGGTACAGATATGTCCGAATTCGCGGTCACCGTGAGCTGACTGGTTCAGGTTCATGAAGTCCATGTCCATTGTATCCCAAGGAATTTCCTTGTTGAACTGTGTGTGCAGGTGTAACAATGGTTTCTTCAACTGTTGCAGACCATGAATCCACATCTTAGCAGGAGAGAAAGTATGCATCCAAGTGATGACACCGATACATTTTTCATCGTTGTTGGCTGCTTTGAACACTGCTTCCACTTCTTTAGAAGAATTGGCTGTTCCTTTATATACTACTTTTACAGGAAGTTTCCCTGATTCGTTCAATCCGTTTACCATTTCATTGGAGTGAGCGTCTACTGCTACAACTGCGTCACCTCCGTACAGAAGCTGTGCTCCTGTTACGAACCATACTTCATATTGATCAAATGCGTTCATATCTCTATTTAATTTTTAAGTTATAATTTTAGTTGTTTATTGTCCGTAATATGCATTCGGACCATGCTTGCGGCTGAAATGCTTTTCTATTAATAAAGAATTCATCGTTAAATGAGGGTTGGCGGCAAAAGCGATACTTGCCATTTTGGCTACCTGTTCCATGACTACTGCATTATGCACAGCATCATTGGCATCTTTTCCCCATGCAAAAGGACCATGATTTTTTACTAGTACTCCCGGAGTATGTACAGGGTTCAGTTTCTTGAAACGTTTCACAATCACATTGCCTGTTTCCTGTTCGTAGGCACCTTTTACTTCCTCTTCTGTCATATCTGCGGTACAAGGAATGGCGTCATGGAAATAATCGGCATGAGTCGTTCCGATATTGGGAATATCCATTCCGGCTTGTGCCCAGGCGGTGGCATAGGTGGAGTGGGTATGTACCACTCCACCTATTTCGGGGAATGCTTTATATAGAACTACATGGGTGGGAGTATCTGAAGACGGACGAAGAGAACCTTCTACCACGTTGCCGTCCAGATTTACTACAACCATGTCTTCAGCTTTCATATCATCGTATGATACACCACTGGGTTTGATTACTACCAAGCCTGTTTCACGATCAATGGCAGAAACATTTCCCCATGTAAAAATAACTAGTCCGTGTTTCACCAAATCCAGATTGGCACGGAATACTTTTTCTTTTAATTTTTCTAACATAATGAATAATTGGGTAATGTGGCAATATGCTAATTTGTCAATTGGCAAATTATTGCATCGGCACATTATTTTAAAGTTTAAATTTCGGATCCTTTCTGTAGGCCTTATCATTAAATTTATAAAGATAAGCACCTCGTCGGGAACCTGATTTGTCTATCAAATCTGTTTTTTCAATGAAATCCATTTCGGCTACCCGCTTGCGGAAATTCCGCTTGTCCATCGGTTCGCCATAGATTGCTTCATATAGATTTTGCAACTGTGTCAGGGTAAACAATTCGGGCAGCAGGTTAAAACCAATTGGATTGTATGATGCTTTGTGCTTCATTAGTTCACGTGCTTTGGAAATCATGATCGGATGATCGAAAATGAGCTGTGGCAGTTCGTCTATTTTTGTCCAATGGGCATTGTGCTGCTGCACTAGTTCCCTGTCATATTCATTTACATTGACTAAAGCATAATAGGCTACTGATATAACTCGTTCTCCTGGATCGCGCTCTAAGTCGCCAAATGTGCCTACTTGTTCCATATATACATTTTCCAATCCGGTCAGTTCTGCCAATACCCGTTTGGCGGCAGCGTCTACACTTTCGTCTTCTTGTACGAATCCTCCCATCAAAGACCATTTTCCCATAGCTGGTTCAAAATTTCGTTTTAGTAGAAGCAGTTTTAATTCTCCTTCGTCAAAACCGAAAATGATACAGTCTACAGATACATAGAATTTAGGATTTATGTTATAATAGGTGGTCATGGTTTAGTGTCGGTTTAAAATTAACAGGCTGTATTCTTCAAGATAATTCAAAGCATACAGCCTTTAATTTATGGTTTACCAGAAATAAGCATAGAATAGTGCGCAAAGCAGAACTACACCTAAAGAGGTTATAACATCCCATTTGTTCCAGCTCTTTCTGATAAGTTCCTTGTAACTGCCGGTAAAGGTGATGGCTTCCACTTGTTTGGCGGTTGGAGCCGGAGTGAAGCATGATACAACAACCATTAACAACAAAAGGAATACAAGTAACCATATTTCAAAAATAAGCCAGTTTGTCTGCCAAAACCAAGTTGTATTTTCCCAAAACCAGCCAGTCATCACATCTTTTCCGGTGTTGGTGAGGATATTAGTCAGCAAACGGATCATACCAATTAGGAAACCGACAATCATGGCAGTTTCACCGGCTTTCGGAGTGATTTTCTTGGAGAATATACCAAGTGCAAATACGGCTACCATTGCAGGTGCAAGGAGAGACTGTATACCTTGCAGATAGTCGTAAAGGCTGCCGAGACTCATCATTACAGGAATCCATGCCATGCCGAGGATAACTACAACTACGGTAGCGATACGTCCTACCATAACATAAGTAGCTTCACTTTTGTTCTTAAACATGGGTTTGTAAAAGTCTTCTGTAAAAAGTGTGGCACATGAATTAAAGAAAGCAGCCAGTGAAGCAACCAATGCACAGATGAATCCAATAGTTACAATACCTTTTACACCGGCAGGCAGAACATCCTTTACCATTACAGCAAAAGCTGCATCTGTATTTGACATATCAAATTCACCTTTTGCAGCCAAGGCGGCAGCTACCATCCCCGGAATAAGAAACATGAAGACAGGCAGGATTTTAAAATAACCGGCTGCAATAGTACCTCTACGGGCACGCTTCATTACTACATCATTATCTTCGCCTTTACGTTGTCCAAGTACACGCTGTACGATATGCTGGTCGGTACACCAATACCAGAAACCGATGATAGAAGCTCCGATAAATACCCAGAATCCAGGATAATCTTGATACATCGGGTCTGCTTCAGTCCAGTGAAACATATGGTTGGCACCATAAGCGTGTCCGTCTGCTCCTATATTCATGGCGCTACGCGCATGATCCATCATTTCTGTCCATCCTGTAGCAATATTACCGTCTCCCAAGGCTGACAGTCCCAGGAAAAGAACCAAGAAAGAACCAATGATTAAAATAGGGGTTTGAATAGCTGAGAGGGTCATTACTCCTTTCATTCCACTCAGTACGGTGAAGATGCCGGTCAAGACAATAAGTCCGATTGCCCCATACCAAAAAGGAAGTCCAAGTAAAAATTCCAAAAAGATACCTCCGGTATAGGCGGTTACACTAACTTTAGTAAGAATGTAGGCTATCAATGTGATGATAGAAAGCCATGAACCGGTACGTGGGGTATAACGGTATTTAAGGAAATCGGGCATGGTAATGATTTTGCCCATTTTATTGTTTAATAGTTGGTAGAATGGAACAAAAAGCCATCCTAGAAGAAGAATCATCCAACCTTGCATTTCCCAGTGTGCCATACCTACTCCGGATTTGGCACCGGTTCCTGCCAAACCTACCAGATGTTCCGAACCGATATTGGCTGCAAAGATAGCAGCACCAATGATGTACCATGGCTCACCTTTACCAAATAGATAATCTTCACTGCTTGCTCCTTGTTGCGAGCGTTTGTCTTTTTGTACAGAGCGCCATACCGCCCATATCACAGCTACAATGCCGACTGCCAGTATTGTCCAGTCCAGCCAGATGAATTCATGTGAATTCCAATTCATGATATTAAATATTTAAAGTTTAACAATTATTTTTCAACACCGAATTTAAAGATACATTGGCTGTGATAGGTCTGTCCCGGTTCCAGGATTACAGAAGGCCATTGTGATTTGTTGGGGCTGTCGGGATAGTGCTGTGTTTCCAGACAAACAGACGCGCGTTGCGGATAAGTAATTCCCTTTTTCCCTTTTACAGTTCCATCCAAAAAGTTGCCTGTATAGACTTGTATTCCCGGTTCATTAGTATATATTTCCAAAGTGATACCACTAGTGGGGCTGGTCAGTTTGGCAGCCAGTTGGTTGATATCACCTTTCGTGTTAAGTACCCAATTGTGGTCGAACCCGTTGCCGAATTTTATTTGTTCGTTTTCAAAATTAGTCACATCGGGGGCAATAGTTTTAGGAGTATTGAAATCAAATGGAGTTTCTGTTACTGCTATCATTTCTCCAGTGGTCATGAATGTGCTGTCAACGGGAGTGATGCTGTCTGCATTTACATAAAGAATATGGTCGGTGGCTGGATTGGCAGGGTTTCCACTCAAGTTGAAATAAGAGTGGTTAGTCATATTGATAACAGTCTTTTTGTCAGTTGTCGCTTTGTAGTTTATGTCGATGGCATTGTCTCTTGTCAGTGCATAAGTAACAGTAGCGGTTACATTTCCCGGAAAATTGGCATCTCCATCTGGTGACTTCATAGTTAGTGTCATAGTACTGTCGTTTAATTGGTTTGCTTCATAAACTTGGTATTGCCATCCTTTAGGACCTCCATGCAGGCAGTGGCCAAAATTATTTTGGGGCAGTTGAATGGTTTCTCCATCTATTACGATGACTCCTTTATTAATACGGTTGGCATAGCGTCCGATAGAAGCACCGAAGTCGCTGGGAATATTTTGGTAGTCAGCAATGCTGTCAAAACCCAGCACTACGTCTTTTAGATTTCCGTTTTTGTCAGGGACCATGATAGATACAATACGTCCGCCAAAATTGGTTACGCATACTTCCATTCCGGCTGCATTTTTTAGCGTATACAGTTTAACAGGTTTTACGCCATCCACTATTGTTTCATAATTAGTGGGGGCTAATCCGGACTTTGTAAGTGCTTCTTGAGATTGTTTGGGAGCGCAAGCACTTAACAATGTCAGTGCGATACCGGTTCCCAGAAAGGTTTTTTTCATGCTTTTCATGATATAAAAGTACTAATTAGTAATAGAGTATATGATTTTGGGTGTAAAAGTAACACTATTACTAATACATTGGATATGAAAAGAGTATGTTGTGCAACATAAAAGTGTATTTCCTACACTTTTATAGCATAAAGAAGAAAAAAACCGCTTTGGATTCAAAGCGGTTTTTTCATATGTTAGCGAATTTGAGATATTTTTTATACCAGCTTGCGAGAACCGTCACTGATGACTACATCGTAAACTTTTGGACTTCTTCCGAATTTTTCTTTGAATCTTTCTTTGGCAGTGGTGATGAATGTTTCGTATAGTTCATTTTTAACTAGGTTGATTGTACATCCACCGAAACCTCCACCCATTACACGTGAACCGGTAACACCGCAGTCGAAAGCAACATCATTCAAGAAATCAAGTTCCTCACAGCTTACTTCATACAATTTACTCATGCCATAGTGAGTTTCATACATCTTCTGTCCTACGGTTTCGTAATCACCTCTTTCCAAAGCGTCGCAAACATCGAGTACACGTTGGATTTCTTCAATGACGTATTCTGCACGCATATAGTCTTCTTCACTGATCTCGGCTTTTGCTTCCTGCAACATTTCCATTGTACAATCACGTAAAAATTCTACATGAGGATGTTTTTTCTGAATGGCAGATACGGCAGCTTCACAACTTTGACGACGCTTATTGTATGCAGAAGAAGCCAATTCGTGTTTGACTACTGAGTCAACTAATACTAAACGGTAACCTTCCGGTTTGAAAGGGAAATATTGATATTCTAATGAACGACAATCCAAACGGATCAAACTACCTTCTTTTCCAAATACAGATGCAAATTGATCCATAATACCGCAATTTACACCACAATAATTATGTTCTGTTGCCTGACCTACCTTGGCTAATTCAAATTTATCTATTTTGTTGTCGCCGAAAAGTTCGTTGATAGCGAAAGCGTATGTACTTTCCAATGCAGCAGATGAAGACATACCTGCACCCAAAGGTACGTCACCCGCAAAAGCAGTGTCAAAACCTTTCACATCTACACCACGTTTGATCATTTCACGGCAAACGCCGAAAATATATCTTGCCCAACTGGCTTTAGGAGCATCTTCTTCGTTCAAACCGAACTCTACATAGTCTTTTAAATCAATAGAATAAGCACGTACCTTATTGGTACCATTAGGTTTGATTTCAGCAATCATACCTTTATCTACTGCTCCGGGAAATACAAAACCACCGTTATAGTCGGTATGTTCTCCAATAAGGTTAATACGTCCGGGTGATGCATATACTGAACCTGTTGTACCATCAAAATGTTTGATGAAGCGACTTCTTACGTATTCTATATCCATGATATTAATAGTTTAAAGTTAATACTATATGTTTTTATAATTATTCTACAGGAATGTCTTTGTTTACGTTCTTGCATCCTATCAAACCATAGAACAACAGATAAGCAAGCAAAGCGATAATTAACCAATAGCTGGCCATATATCCCACAGCGTCAGAAATGAATTGCTGCAATAATGGGAAAATACCGCCACCGACAACCATCATCATAAAAATACCTGAAGCTTGTGCGGTATATTTGCCTAAACCCTCTACAGCGAGGTTGAAGATACCTCCCCACATAATGGACGTACATAAACCACAAAGTACCAAAAATAGGGCACTGACAGGTACAGAGGCCATTTCGAATCCATTTTCTACACTATATCCCGGCATAGAGACAGTGATTTCTTTTGGAGTGAAGATTGCGATTAATATAAAACAGATAGCTGTTGCGGAAACAACAATCAATTGTGTGCGTGTAGCTACTTTACCGCTGATGACACTACTTGCAGAACGTCCCACTAACATGAGCAACCAATAGATGGCAGCAATAGCACCACCGATAGCGGCACCGTTGGCAAGCAGGCCCGCACCTTTTTCCGTTGGGTCGGCAAGGTAGAAATTTAATGTGCCTGGAATACCGATTTCAATGCCTACATATACAAAGATACCGATTACACCTAATACAGTATGGCGAAAATTCCAAGGACTATGAGAGAATTTCTCTTTTTCATGACCTGCTTTTCTTAGATGGGGCTCTGGAATAGCGATGAATGAAAGAGCGATAAACGCTGATACGAATACACCCATTGCGATGAAAAGCAGAGGAGCTACATCTGACATAGCTGTTTGAGGGGTGACAGAACCAATCAAGGCACCTACGAAAAGCGGAGTCAAAGTACCCGACAATGAGTTTAGAGCACCACCGGCTTGGATTAATTGGTTACCTTTGTTACCACCACCACCTAAAAGATTTAGCATCGGGTTAACTACTGTGTTCAGCATACATACACAAAAACCACAGACGAAGGCACCAAGCAGGTAGATAATAAAATTCATTTTAATGGCATATTCTCCTAAATTGAATACGTCTATATCTGCACCGAACAAACTGGAAATATATTGGATAAACAAACCGATGAAACCTACTGCCATGGCAATGAGGGCTGTTTTTTTATATCCGATTTTTACAAGCATATTACCTGAAGGAATCCCCATAAACAGATATGCAAGGAAATTCATCATATTTCCCATCATACCCAAGGTATTGGCACCTGCATATTGGTTTTTCCATATTGTGCCGAAAGGCGCAGCAAGATTAGTAACGAAGGAAATCATCGCGAAAAGGAAGAACATTGTAATGATAGCGATGATATTACCGTTCTGTTTTTGTTGATTCATGGTCTTGAAAAAATTATAAGTTTATAAATTAGGTTATTTCATAAAATTATTTTTCTACACCGAATTTGTAGATGGTTACTTGACTGTAAGTTTCCCCCGGATGTAGAACACAAGAAGGGAAATGGCCTTTATTGGGTGTATCAGGAAAATGTTGTGCTTCAAAACAGATGGCACTTCTTGCTGGGAAAGTTGCTCCATGAGCACCTTCGAAACCATTATGCCAGTTTGAAGTATAAACTTGTACGCCGGGCTCTGTAGTGTATACTTCCATGCTACGACCGCTTTCGGGCTCCACACATTTTGCTGCAAAACTCAGTGTGCCTGCTTCACGTTTGTTTAATACATAGCAGTGGTCATAGCCGGCACCGAATTTTAGCTGTTCGAATGGGTCATTGATTCTACTGTCTACTCTTTGAGGAGTACGAAAATCCATAGGAGTACCTTCTACTTTGGCAATTTCGCCTGTAGGGATTGATACATTATCTATCGGAGTATAAAAATCAGCATTAATGGTTACGATGTTGTTATCAACGGTTGCCGTAGGATTGGCAATGCCTGATAGGCTGAAAAAACCATGGTGAGTGAGGTTTACCAATGTTGTTTTGTCTGTTGTAGCGTGGTAAGTAATGATGAATTCATTTTGATTACTTAAAGTGTACGTTACGTGAATATCCAAATTTCCCGGAAATCCTTCTTCGCCATCAGCAGATAAATAATGCAATTTCAAACTTTGTGGAGTTTCCTGTTCTGCATCCCAAATGCGGGTATGAAATCCGGTAGGACCGCCATGCAGCGAGTTGGGACCATTGTTGATAGTCAGTGAATATTCTTTCCCTTCTAAAATGAATTTGCCTCCTGCTATACGGTTTCCGTAACGACCGATAAGAGTACTGAGGAAAGGTTCGTGGCTATTGATTACATGGGTTATACTATCATGTCCTTGAATGACATTGGCATATTTACCGTTTTTGTCCGGAACCATAATAGCTAATACTGCTCCACCATAGTTGGTAACAGCTATTTCAGCTCCGTTTTCATTTTTCAGAATGAAGAGGTCTGTTTGTTTCCCGTTCACTGTTGTCTGAAAATCGGCCCGTTTCAGGCCACATAAATTCTCATCGGAAGTAGATGTGTTTATCATGTTATTGAAAATCTTTTTATTGTATGTATAAAACTAATGCAAATAAAAAGATTTTCTTCGGTATTCCCAAACTTTTTCTATAAAAGTGAACGGACTAAACGTGAAATTTTAATAAATCCGCAACGATAAAGCTGCTTCCTCCAACAAAAATAAAGTCATTTTTGTTAGCTTTTTCTTTAGCGGCTGCTACAGCGGTTTCTACATCAGGATAAGCATCTCCGTGCAGCCTGGATTGCATCGCTAAGCTTTGTAATTCTTTTTCGGATAAAGCGCGTTTTACACTGGCTTTGGTAAAATAATATGTGGCATTTTTAGGAAGCATGGACAATACTCCACTGATATCCTTGTCGTTTACCATACCTATTACAATGTGTAATCGTTCATATTTCTGATGTTTTAATTGTTCTATGATATACGAAATTCCTCCTACATTATGTCCTGTATCACATATTAAAGTCGGTTCACTTTCTAATTTTTGCCATCTTCCCATCAGGCCGGTGAGTTCACATACTTGTGAGAACCCTTTACGTATATTACTTTCGGTAAGCTGATAACCTGCTTGTTTTAATAGGCGGATGGCAGATAAAAGCGTATTGGTGTTTTTAAGTTGGCAAAGTCCTTCCAGCTCGCCTTCCAGATTGAGGTAGTCGGTTGTTTGATATATTCGTTTACCTTTTTCATTTATACTGGAGGAGTGTAATAACTGTTCTTCTTCTGCAAAGTAGATAGGAGCGTTTACTTCTTTAGCACGAGTTGTAAATATAGGTTTGGTTTCAGGTGTGGTTTCACCAATAACTACCGGAGTCTTTTCTTTGATGATTCCGGCCTTCTCTGTGGCTATTTTGGCTAATGTATTACCTAAAAATTGTATATGGTCGAAACTGATATTAGTTATGACACATAGATCCGGACGGATGATATTTGTACAATCTATTCGTCCTCCCAGGCCGACTTCTATAATGGCTACATCTATTTGGCTCTGGGCAAAATAGTGGAAAGCCATTGCGGTAGTCAGTTCAAAGAAAGAAGGATGCAGAGGTTCAAAAAAGACACGGTGTTTTTCTACAAAGTCTATGACATATTCTTTGGATACAGGAATTCCGTTGACACGTATTCGTTCACGAAAATCTATCAGATGTGGAGAAGTGTAAAGTCCTGTCTTGTATCCGGCTGATTGTAAAATGGCGGCTAAAGTATGTGAACAAGAGCCTTTTCCATTGGTCCCGGCTATATGAATGGTTCGGAATTGGCGATGAGGATGGTTGAAATACTCGTCTAAAAGATAAGTATTCTCTAATCCTGCTTTGTATGCATCTTTTCCTATATGTTGGAATAATGGGGCACTATTATATAAATAATCCAA
>OHNA01000638.1_pt1 | contig 11306 bp, 2 predicted proteins | sample 1569481 | NCBI WGS metagenome assembly OHNA01 (sample SAMEA3879542, study PRJEB24766) | human gut metagenome | biome: human-associated habitat; feature: feces | place: USA | collected 1985/1987 | reverse complement strand
ATTATAAATGATAATAGGAATAGTAAATGTCAAAGTAATTTCTCCCAAACGAGTCATAGACAGCATGGGAGTATATGCTTGTCTATCATAATATTTCCCTGATTGAACTAGAGTAGAAATATATTTATCATTATGGTCAAATAATGATATTTCATAATTCTCCCATGCCATCTAACATCACTCCTTTATGCGCTATACGTATTAGAAAAATAAATACGTACATTTTGTAGCCCCTCATTACATAGAATTTTTTGAGGTGCTACCCTCCCCGTTATAGGGTTTACTCCATCCGAACCTTCTATAATTATGTATTGTCCATTTGTAGAGTCTCCAATATTTTCAACTATGGTTTGCTCTATAGTAGTAATTGGATTACCAAATGAATGAACTGTCAAAGTTGCTTCCATAATACATTGTAACTCTATTGCGTTGATAGAAAAACTAAATACTTTCTCATCAACCAAATCATGAATTTGCTGTTTAGCTTGAGCTGTTGTCCATTGTAGTCCAGTACCTGTGGCATTACAAATACCAATTAATTCAGCACTTAATCCACTATCAAGGTTTTCTCTTAAATCATTTATTAGTTCTGTCTTTTTATCTTCCCAAGCAGCAGTATTATTAGTTATCAAAGCTAAAGTATAGTTTATATCTTTGAATAATCGCGGCTCACTAATAACAACATTATTAATAGTAATGTCAGCCCAATTATAAACATCACCGCTAGGAAAACTAATTGTTTTTTGGAAACAAAAATTAGTGCGTGCTTCTGCGTTGCCAGCATTATAAGCATATAAAGTTTTATTTGCACCAATGGAGTTTACGATGTGATTGTTGGCTAAATAACAATTCTTTTCTATAATGGAATTCTTAAAAGGTAAACCGCTTTCTAGCATCCAATATTTGTCTATATAGTCATCAGCAAATTGGTATTGTGATTCTGCATATTCGTATGGGTCAGGATAAAATAAGACGATTGTTCCGTCTCCTTTATAAATACCACTTTTATATTCTTTTCCATTCATAATAATAGTTTCATCAAAAGGAAGAAAAGAAAAAGAAGTAGCAATATCCACCAACGCATACCCATAACGATACTCAGTTTCTGCAAAACTAACTTTAGCATAAACACCAGGGGTGAAGTTCTTTTTTAAATTAGCTATTTGTCGTGCGGTTGCTCCATCAGTAGCTATATAAATTGTTTTTTGTAGTCCAGTTATATCTGTTCCCCAATATAAGGAACCAATACGACCTGGTACAGTAGTAATTGTATTCGTAAATTGAGGCTGCAAAGAAGTGGTATAGCGGTCGTCATTACTGACGACCGCGCAACCAAACTCTTCAATGGCATGGCCATTGAAAGTAAAACTCAAAAAACTTTTATCCTTTACATTTTCAAGCATATTGTTCCTCCTTTTATCTCCTTGATAAACTTATATTACCAGATTGACGAGCAATGTCCATTAAGAATTTCTGGCTGAGGTCTTGACTGAGTTTATTCAAATCAGCATCATCCTTTAGCTCCGCTTGAGTAATATTGATTTCAACAGAATCAACATTTACTGTGGGCGCGCCAGAAATTGTACTATTACGTACAGAAGAACTACTAGATAAACCAAGTTCAAGACTATGCGCGGCTTTGAGGAAATTAGCGAGTAAATTAGTATCAGCATTGCTCAAGAATGTTTCTGGTTTAGAAGGAGTACCATCTACCCAAGCAAGGCCAGTATAGTCTACATAACCGCCGGAAGCATACTTAGAGAATGTACGATCGATTGTTCTTTTTCCGCCTGTGGTTTTTTTAATAACAGTTTTATTATTTTTAGAATTGTATTTACTAGTACCACGTTTAATTTCTTGCTCTTCAGCAAGATCAGCATTTGCTCTATCCTTTGCTGCTTGCAAAGACCTTATTTGAAGCTCATAAAATTTCTTGAAATTCTCTAATAAAACACTATTAGTAAGTTTTTTATCTGGTTTATCGCTATCATTTCCGCTTCCTCGTAAGTCTCCATAATCATTACCAGAACCTTTCTGATTATTAGAAGAGCCATTTTCTAGTCCACCTGTTGTATTACCTAGCCCGCTATTCATAGTTTCAGTAATTTCCGCAATTATCTCATTAAATTGCTTCTGCATATCTTTCGCATATTCAAGCGCAGCATCAATAGTTTGCTTCCAAGTAGAAGTATAATCTTCTTGCTGAACCTTACTCATTTCCATATAACTGTCAGAATAAGACTGTAAGAAAGTAAGAATATTTTCAGATCCTTGATTGATAATGTCCTCAACTTCTGCCCAATATAATCTCATGTTTTCAAGTTTGATATCATTAGCTTCAGTAAGATTATCAATTTCTTTTTGTAACGTATTTTGTTGAGCCTGAGTTGCATCTTCCGCAGAAGTGATAGCGTCCTCTCTATCAGTGAAGTATTGCTCTTCTTGCATATCACGAAGTTGCTTTCGTAAATCAGCTATTTCTTTGGCATTCGCGCCGCTAGTGTCACGAGATAACAAAGCAATTTTACGCTGAAGAGTTTGCTTTTCTTCTTGAGTTTTAGACTTTTCGCGCAAATCCTTCTCTTTATCGAGATTCTTTTTTAAAGCATTTAGATAATCATCATCGGCTTCCTTCATTTTATCTAATGCTTTTTGTTTTTCATCAATTTCTTGTTGATACATATTCTTTAAAGCATCAAGAATTTCATTTTCCATATCAATATACTTATCTCTAAGTGCCTTGATATTTTCATCCATTTGAGTTTTATTTTCTTCTAGCTTTTCAGTATTGTCTGTAATTTGTTCAGTTACATCCTTATAATCATCAATTAGGTCTTGAATCTTATCACCAAGCTCTTCATTATTTTTAGTATCAGCAAGAATAGCATCAGAATTGATTTGAATCGCATCGCCAATAAAATAGAAATATTTGCTATAATTTTTTAAATAATCATTTTGAAGTTGCTTACGGTATGCCTTTTGTTCTTCAATTAGTCCAGCATAAAGTTCAGATTGCTTTTTGAGATAAGCATTTTCTTCATAAATAGAGTCAGCATACTGTTTACCATCTTTTAAATTCTCACGTTTCGCGCGAAGTACAGTGATACGATTTTCAAGTTCCTCAATACGACGTAGCCAGTTAAACCATTTTTCAAGTTGCATGAGGTATTCTTTTTCACTTTCATCACCACCTCCGCCGCCTCCTCCACCGCCACCAGAACCTTTTTTCAACATATCTGGAACGCTGTTAAGGATGCTGCTCCAAGCTGCGCGTGCTTCTTTCAAAGCGCCAATAGCGCCACTTAGACCTGAACCATACGCGGGGCCTGTACCATTTACAAGAGCAGTACCTCGCACGCCACTCTTATTCTGTAATAAGCGCGCTGTATCAGAAGCATTAAATACTACATCGCCACGATTGAGTTTTACAAACTCAGCACCATACTGGCCTACAATACGATAACTATTATCATGAACTACTAGCTCTGGGCCTAACTCACCAACAAGAGATTGCTCTGTTTTAGGAACACCACCACCGCTTGCACGTGCTGTATAAACCTGTCCTCCACCTTTCCCGCCTTTTTTACCTCTTGCAGCAACAGTGGGGATAAGATTGACATCAATATTTACACCACTAAGATTGTTCCTAAGATCATTAACAGCTTCATATACTGCACTAGCGTCTGCACCAACATTAATAGTGCCATTAGAATTATCAATAACACCAACGGCATATTGTGTTTCTGCTAAAGCATCAGCAGGATCGCCATCAATATTAACGGTAGGGTCTTGTCCTTCAATTTCTTGAGTAGCTTCATCAGCACTAGCAATCGTTTGTTTAGTATCAGCTTCGGCTTTAAAAGAAATAACTTTGCCATCATTTTCTTTGAAGAAATTATCTACTTCTTGTTGAGCTGACTTGTCATCAACTTCAAGAGTAATTGTTGAAGTAGATTCTGTCCCTTTTTCTTGTTTGGGAGTCGGCGTAGCAGTTGGAGAAGGAGTCTGAGTAGATGCAACTGAAGTAGAAGCTTTATTTGGTGGCATCAAAGGCTGCGCAACCGCTTGTGCCCCTGCTCCTCTTTGGGGAAGTCCTTTAACCCATTCAACAATAGCTGAGACTCCAGAACTAGTTTCTTCCAATGCGTCATTAGTTTCCTGTGCGAGTTTTTGTTGTTCAGGAGTAGGTGTTTGTTGTATAACAGGTATGGAATTTTCATCATAAGAAGTAGTTGGTTCAATAAAAGTAGGCTCAGTAGCTTCTTCTACTTTTTTTACAATGGTTAAAGTACTAGTTCGGTCTTTAGCCAATTCATCAACAGCTTTTTGTACTTCTTCAACATTAGAATGAATAACTAGTTCTTGCTGAATAGTACCGGCGTCGGTGGATGCTCTTTTTCGTTTATAATCTTCATCCATCGCGCTATCGCTCATTTCTTCAGCAATTTTCCGCCCATCAGTTATAGTGCCATCTTCGAGAGTTGTATTTACTTTTGTTGTACTGTCAATCGTTGAGGGATTATTATTTGCTACATTTTGAGTTTCTCGTTTCTTCTTCTCAAGAAAGTCAAGAATGGCTTGTTCAGCTTCTGTTGTTGACATATCATCTGTAACAACGGTATTTATTGCAAGAATAAGATCTTCATTGAGAGTTTTAGACTTAATGCCCAATCTCTGTTGAAGAGCCTGATCACTTAATAGCCAATCGATGAATTGCCTTTGACCTTCTTCTGTCTGTATATCGGCTGTAACATGCGCGGCAAAATCAATCCATAAGTCAGAATCGTCTTCAGCAGTCTCTTTAAATGTTTTCCACAAATCGTTAAAACTAGTAAACGATTTTCCGTCAGTAGTAGTGAAGGTAGCTTCGGTAAGCATATCCATCTTAATGCCGCCATCAATATCAACATCCTCTAATGCCTGAAGCGCTTCCAATGTAGCAATCATACCATCGAGCATATCAATATTCTGTTGTGCTACATCCTTCAAATCTAGCTTGGCCGCGCCTTGAAGCATATTGGCCATGGCTGCGCCAATTTGTACCATTGGTTTTCCATCAATAGTAGCTAACTTCTTTGTACTATACAAAGCGTCAGTAAGTGCTACAATATTAGCTGTGCCATCTTTAAGAAGGGGTACATTTAGTTGTTTGCTTAGTGCCTTTACTGTATTGCTGGCGGGGCCAAGATTATTGATGACATTGGATAGAGTGCTGATTTCAATATAACCGGTCTTAGCCGCTTTCTTTAGTTCATCAGCATAAGACAGAATGTTCTTAGCATAGTTCTCTGGTGCGTCAAGAAGAGTGTTATAGTCATCTGCATTTTGAGAGACCAACTGATTCTTTTCATTAAGAAGCTTGAGTTCTTGTTCGCGAAGAGCAATAAGAGTTTTGATTCTATTAGCTTCTTCTTGTGACCCTTTTATGCCACTCTTTTGAGCTGATAATAATTCTTCTTTTAGTTTGGCAATTTCATCTCGATAATCTTCAACACTAACGATTTGAGCATCAAGCCCAAACTTTTTGAGACCTGCGGTAGAAAGCCCCCACTTACCATTAGCAAGCTGTACAAGGTCGGTATACTCCAAATTGAAGCGGCGAACGGCTTCGGTAGCATCATCAGTAGATGCTTCCATGTTCTTCATTTTAAGAACAATGTCAGCCATTGCTTCAGGAGTCTCATTGGCCTGATGGACTTTATCCATCTTCTCTTGCGCACGATTATATTCACGGGATTGATTTAGTCCATATTCATTCTTTTCGCGCCATTTGATAAAGTCGTCATGATAATCTGGGAATAGCTTATCAATGATTTTTTGTACCATATCAAGCCATTCTTTGACCGTACCATCAAAATCATAAAGACTTGTAAAAGCAGTAAGGGCATCAGGATCAAGCATTTTATCTACAACATTTTTGCCCAATTGTTCAGATAAAAATTTATAGATATCTTCATCAAAAGTAATTTCGCCGCCATCACTTATTGCTTCAAGCATTGGAGTAATGAAGTTCTCCAAGTCAGCATCGCGAACAGCCTTATCCCATTCTTCTTGAGAGCGAGTCTTAAGAGTTTGAACTAACTCAATGCCTGGCTCGTTCACGGATTCAGCTAGATCAGAAATTGCATCCGCCCATTGTTTAGTAGTTATGCCAGCTTTAAGAGTCCAAGTGTTACTACCAGTCTGCTCAAGCATTTCAACCATCTTTGGGGCATATGTCTGCAATGCACTAATATCATTTCGTGATAAAGTAGGAGCTTTACCACCTAACACATCTTCCATTTGAGAAAGAACTAGACTAACAATATTAGTCGCGCGAGTTCCTGCTGCTTCAGCCACTTCCTTGTCGAAAGCAGCTATCATTGCGCTAATAGCATCTAGGTAAGCTCTCTGCTCGTCAGTGGTGCCTTCTGCATTATATAAAGAATCTATGATTGCTTCTAAGTTAGCTTTTTGTTGGGAAATATATTTATCATATACTTCCTGAGTTATTTTGCCGGTTAAGTCTTCACCCATTGCTAAAGCACTGATTTTGTCAGTATCAATGCCTAAAGTGCTTAAAGTGTTATACGCCGCAAGCTTCTTTTCACTGTCAGAACCCTGGAGATTCTTTATAATGTCAGCGGCGGATGCCATGGAAGTCTGGAGAGAAGTTAGGCCTTGTTCTGCGTCGGCCATTGAAATGGGAATTAAACTAGCTGTTTCGTTTAAGTCTATTCCTGATTCTTTTAGGTCTATCCCAGCCTTAACCAAAGCATCAGAAAAAGCTAACACACCACTTCGAGTAGTAAAATCAGAATCTGTAAGAAGAGAAGATAGAGTAGAATAATCGAGATCTAGAGATGATAATTGTGAAAATAAATTGATATAATCATCTATAACTTTATCTTTATTATCACCCAAATTGGTTTGTTGAAACAGCTGAGACAAAGATTCATAATAGGTTGATAAGAAAGCTACAGGAAGATTTGATAGAGATTGATAGATTCTCTCATCAATAAACTCCCCTGCATTATCTGTCAGTCCTTTTTCTACTGCTTCTGGAATCTGTGCAATTCTGTTAATATATAGTTCTATTGGGCCGGTAAAATCTTCAGAAGTAATACCATAAATGTCTTTTAATATTTCTTTAGTATCTTGATCTAGTTCTTTATAATCTTTTAGACTATGAGTTGCCAATCCCGCCTTAAAATCTTGTAATTTTTTTAATTCTTTTTCTGTATAATTAACAAGAGAACCGTTCTCTCCAAATTGAGCATCAATCGCATCATTTACAGTTTCATCAATAGCAGAGACATCATATTGAGATGTAAATATATCAGTTGTTAGTTGTCCTGCCGTATATAAGGTATCTAACTGATTTTGTAGAAAATCTCGTAGTAATTGTTTTTGAGTCTCGTTATAAGCTTCACCCAAGGCGTCCACTGTTTCTTCAATATTAGTAGAAGCATCTTTATATAAAATTTGACTTCCCGATTGGAGAATTTGAGAATATTGATTCCATAAATTCAATACTTCATCAAGTGACAAACCTTGGAAATTATTCTTTAATTTATCCCAACTTTCTTGTGGATTAGAAGAATTTAACATCTCCTCAATTTGTTTACCATAATATAATACTGGGTCTTGAAATAGCCAAGAATTATTAGTAGATGCCTCATCAAAGCTCAAACCTTTATATTGTGAATCCCAAAGTTCTTTGAATTGATCGTAAGTATAATTCCCTGGTAGAATTTTAGAGAATAAAATATTTCGAGCTTCTTCTTGTGAAGTGGCGACGCCTATATCTGATAAAAATTCACTAATATCTTTATTATCAGCATTAGCAAATCCCGCAGCAGAAAATTTATATAAAGGTTGAGAAGCAACCTCTACATCAGCTGCTTGAGAACTTTTCTTTTGAGCTTGATAAGCTAAATTAGCAGATTCTCTCAATACATCGTATTTTCCTGCCAAATCTGCTATCAAATTTCCTTGTGAATCATAAGTAGTAGCTAATTGAGGATAATCACTAATAATCTGTTGATTATATTTTATCCATTCATTATATGCTTCATTGCTTTCATATTGAGCGTCACGAAGACGAATATATTTCTTATAAGCGCTATCTAATGTGGTTAGATTTGATTTACTTTCGGCACGAGCAATATTAGCACTTTCTGCATCTTTTTTTAGACGAGCTAAACGTTCATTCGCATATTCTATTAAACCTAAAAATTGATTAACGCTAGTAAATATAGTCAACAGACCCATTGGATCGCCGCTATATAACTGAGCTATACCAACTCCAAATTGTGCTACCGAGGCTACAGCAGCTAAAGCTACACTAGCTTTATTAGAAGCATCAGCTACGGAGAATAAGACAGTGCTGAGTACACTTACTATTGGAGCAAGTTTATTTGCGGCTATAGCGGCTTTATCCCACTTACTAGCAACTTTTTCCGCACCCTTGGCTGCTTGTTCAATTCCTTCAGTAATAGTCCCTGTTCCCCTAGCTTTTCCATCATTACGTCCACTACGACGATGAGGAGTACCAGTTGTCGTTGGGATACTTGCCCCGCCCTGCATCTGAGCCTGTGCATTTTGTAAAATTTGTACAGCCTGATTAGTTGCAGTTTGTACTTTAGGTACAAAACTAGCAACAAATCCATCCCACCAAGAATCACCAATAGCCTGAATTTCTGCTTTCCTACTATCAAGGTATTCTTTAGAAGTTTTATAAGCTGCGGCAATTTTGGTAGACATAGCCATACCAATACTACCAAGGGCACTTATTAGTGAACCGACAATAGCAATCGCGCCGACCGGGCCAACTTCATTCAACTTATCTACAAATTGAGTTAGATATTCAACAGCAGCTTTTAGAGTTTCGCCATTGAATATTTGCATATAGAATTGCTGGAAAGAAGTGGATAGCTGATTTAGTTTAGACTCCATGCTATCCAAAGACTTAGAGTATTGGACTAGCGCAGCATCTTCACTATCAAGAGCCGCGGTGTAGAGTTCTTGGAGACGTTCAGAATCACTAAGCAAGCTAATAAATCGACTTTGCTGTCTGCTACCAGCAGCTGTGTTAGCAATCCAACGTTGAGTATTTCTATCAAGAGTGTCCCAAATCTTAGACAGCTCAAAAATAACTTCATCCAAATTACGAAATTGTCCGCTAGCATCTTTTAGTTTAATACCAACAGAAGACAATGCCGTGTCCATTTTATTTAGACTTGCCGCTTCTCCATCCACTTCAATAAGCTGAGTTGGGTTGGATTTCATTTCCTGCATTCTTGCAATTACAGTTTTCAGAGAAGTACCAAGAGCCTCCGGAGCTTCCCTCGTGCTCTCGATCATTTGCGTCAACATAGCAGAAGTAGCTTCAAAGCTCATACCGGCACTATTAGCAATAGCTGCTGTCTTACTCATAGCGACAGCTAATTCAGAAGTATCAGTCGCAGCAATACCTGCTAATTCAGAGTATACGTCAACAATACGACCTGCATCAGAAGCCGCCATTTGGAAACCGTTCATTGCCGTTGTCATATAGTCAGTAGCACTAGCATAATCCAAATTAGCAATTTTTGCCATTTTCAGAGTCTCGGTAGTCAATTCCATAACAGAACTAGTATCAAGGCCCATCTGATAATAAAGTTGAGATACTTGATATGTACCTTCTGTTGTTACTCCATACTGCTTGGCAATAGCCATGTAAGTATCAATTTGTCCCCACAATTCTGCTGTGGACATATTAGTAACAACAGAAATACCATTCATTGCGCTGTCAAGTTCTTGAATTTGACTAACAGCTAATTGAATACCTCGACGTACTTGAGTAAGAACCGCGCCGAAACCTACTAATTGCTTTACGCTACTAGTTAAGCTATTAAATAGGTTATCCGCACTTTGCATTGTGTCAAGTTGAGAACGAAAAGAAGCTAGTTCAGCTTTATAACTTTTTAGCTGATTAGTGCTTGTCGCCATTGCCGCGCGCATTTGTGCTTGACCTTGAGCGGCATTAGTAGTAGACTGTTCAAAATTATCAAGAGCAACTTTTGCATCATTATATGCTTTTTGAGCCTTCTGAATAGAGCCATTATTCAAAGCACTATCTAGTTGCTCCATCGCAGCTTTTACAGCCTCAAATTTTTGTTTATTTTGCTCTAGCGCTGTCTGATAATCCTGTATATCTTGTTTAGCCTTTTGTATAGCAGAAGAAAGTTGATTATTGAAAGTATTTACTATGGTTTGCAAAGATACATTAGCTGAATTCATTCTATTGATATCATCATCAGAAAAAACACCAGCTTGTTTACCATAGTCTAATAAAGCAGTACGGCCTGCACTATTTTCTTTACCTTGATTGGCATTAAAAGACCATTTACCATCTTTATTTTGATGCCCATATTGAGAGGCGATACTTTCTATACCACCATTTTTTTTCGCACCCTGGTAAGTTGCGAGTTGAGCTTGAGCTAACTCTAAATTTTTCTGTTGTTGTGCTTCTTGATTTTGGAGCGCTTTCGTAGTACTATTTATCTTAGAAGTGAGTTCGCCATAGTTTGTATAGGTTTGTTCTGTTAGTCCTACGATATTCTTCATTGTAGAAGCGAACTGTTCATTATTTTGGAACAAACTATTTATCTGATTACGCTTAAAGTTATTCAAAATTTGAGTGGCGTTTTGGAGACTATTCTTCAAGCTATTCCATTGCCTTAATTGTTCTCCATTTAAGTTCAAGTCACTGAACTTGATTTTGCCAGATAAAGTTTGAATACGTTCTAGTGCATTCAGCACATTATTTAGTCCTGTACTATAAGCATCAATATCACTTTGAGAAGAGAATCCACGTGCAGCTCGCTGTTGCAGCTTTTCAATTTCTTTTTCGGCTCTACTAAAAGCCTTAGAATACGAGTCTCCTAAGTTAGTATTTATTTTTATATTTGATAAACTTTTCCTTACATTAGCTAACTCGCCAGTGACATCATCAAATTGAAAACCGACAGGTATTGTGATTTTCTTTGTAGCCATAGACTCTCCTCCTTATATCACATCTTCTTCAAGATTATAAAACTCGGCCACGCTATATTCAGACCATTGAGTACGTTGCGGAGTTGCTATAATATTAAATGAAGATAACATTGGAGAGACAGTTTCGCCAAGCACAATATTTAGATTACTAATTATTCTTACTTTTGGTAACTTGAATAATGTAGTCCTATTGATGCCATCTACCTCTCCTTTCCGATAATACTTCCCCTCTAACTCAAACATCCCTTCAAATTTGTTCCGTTCAAGTATATAAATACTTGAGTCCT
>OHNA01000619.1_pt1 | contig 11519 bp, 8 predicted proteins | sample 1569481 | NCBI WGS metagenome assembly OHNA01 (sample SAMEA3879542, study PRJEB24766) | human gut metagenome | biome: human-associated habitat; feature: feces | place: USA | collected 1985/1987 | reverse complement strand
ATCTTTAGATCCTGGTCGAGGTATTTTACATAAACTTCTGCTTTCGTCTGATCACCTTCCATATAGTAGGCTTTTCCTGCCAGTCCATCATATACATAATTCTTTCCGATCGCCGGAAGGACACCATCCTTTACATAATAGACAAGCTCCTTCGCCGATGCCTGGGGATACAGCTTGAAAAACGTATTCAAAAAATCTTCGATCTGTGTCTGGGTTTTTAAATCTATGCTCCCATCTGTTTCTTTCGCTTTTACTTCATAAGAGGATTTTCCCGGCAGCGCATACGCTGTCGGGTTTTTTACAACTAACATTTTTCCATTTTCATCTCTGTGTACCACTGTCTGATACACATTGCTCTGATCCGTGGTCTGTTCACCCTCCGATATCCGCTGTTTTACACCATACGTTACTTCGTATTCTGTATCCGTAAGATCCTTCACAGACCAGATATCTACGGATTCAACCTCTACTGCAGTCGGGCAGTCTGTCGTTATCATTCCATGATCCATAAGCTGCAGTGTTTCCGGAAGATACTTTTCCAGTGCTTTTTCTCTCTTGCTGATCTCCCGGTCTGTATTTTCCCAGGCATGATATACACCTGCAAAACCTTTTACATAACTCTCCAGGGCATTTGTATCTTTTAATTTTTCCTCGATCACAGTTTCTTTTTCAACTGTGACCGTATCAACTGATGTGAAATTGTTATAAATTCCCAGTATAATGCTGATCACTAACAAAACCCAGAATAACCGGATCCAGTTCCTGTTTGGAGATACCTTTAAAACCGGCATCTCTTCTGCCCGATCACTGCCTCTATACTCACCTTTTATCTTTTCTTTTGGTTTTAATTTCCTGATATGTACTTTCATTTTTTCCGGCAGTTTTGTATATATCTTTTTTAAAAACAGCCAGACCTTATTTTTTATTTTTTTGATCATTACTTTTATCTGTACTTTCTTTTCCTGTCCCATTTTGTTTTCTTTTTCCATTTCTTTTCCCTTTCTGCCGTTGCGACATCGCATTTATGTTGACGGCATGCTGACCCTTCCAATACATACAAAGTGTTCCTTCCAAAAGCTTGTATTTAAGTCCGCAAAGCCGATCGGGTTACCGGCATGAAACATCCTTCCATTTCCGGCATAGATCCCAACGTGCGTGATGTAATTGTCTGTCTTATATGTTTTCGTGAAAAAGACCAGATCTCCCGGCTGCGCTTCCTCCAACTCCAGATGCTGCACGGCTTCATACTGTTCCTGTGCTGTCCTTGGCAGTGACACTCCCGCCTGTCCAAAACACCATTGCGTTAACCCGGAGCAGTCAAAGGATGTCTGCGGACTTGAACCACCCCAGACATATTTCCATCCCTGATATTTATAAGCTTCCGCAAGAACCGCATTCGCCGTATCTGCTGGTAACGGCTCTGACTCCAGATATTGTTTTACAAGATATACATAAAACATGTTTCCGTAGCCATATCTCCATCCGCCATTCTGCGCGATCGCAACCGGATTATCATACTTTACTTTTCTGCCGCCGCATTTGCTACTTGCAAAATCACACGACAACTGAAATGTATGAGCCTTTCCCCTGACTGATATATAATCAATATATCCGGCTCCATAATTGTATGCCTGGATCACTGCATCAAGATCGCAACCTAACGTGTCCGCTTTCTGCAGCAACATGGCAAAATATGCAACCGCAGCCTTGATAGATTCCGAAGGGGTTTTCTCTTCTTCTGTCAGACCACTGTTTCCAAGTGACTGCATCGGATCATTTCCTTCCCCTCCAGTCTCCACCATCATGATGGCAAGCAGATACTTTTCATACTCATGTATGTTGTATTCCGCTGCCGTATCCCCGACAAAGGCTGCATATTCCCTTACTTTGTCAGATAACCCAAGACCGGACGCATGTACCGGATCCCCATCTTCGCTTTCATCTGACACTCCAATAAGCATCACGCCACAAATAAACAACAGAAAAACAGGAAATAAAATACATAAAGCGCATATGATCCACTTTACACGTTTCATCTTTACTTCCTCCTGTCTGTTCTCCGATCAGCACTTCCTGTCTTCCTCTGCTCTGCTAACACATCGTTTCTCAGATCCTTTGCATTTCTACTGGATCTTATTACGGTTTTTCCCGGTACAGACTCCGGCTTTGCTTCCCTTAGATCCTGTCCGGCATTTTTCTCCTGCAGTCCTTTGTTTCCCGCTCTCTGCTGTTCTAATCCTTTCATAAATTTTTCCTGATCCGTACTGTTTAACATCGTTCCATAAGTTCCAAGCTCTTTTCTCACGTCCTTATCTGAATACGGAAGACGGGTTATGCTCTGTTTGTAACGGATCTCCTCTAACGGTGTTCCTATTCGTTCCGTCTTCTGATCATTCTTTCTGATCCGTTCTTCACTTCCTGCCATGTCCCTTAACTTTTCATCGGATGCCTTTCGCATCTGTCCTCTGCTGTCAATAAAACTCTTTCCAGCCTTCGCACTGCGGTTTAAACCATCCACACCACGGTATTTATCCAGTTCTTTTCCATTTACCGGAATCCGTTGGTGGAAGTCAATTCCATCATAACGTTTTAGCGCAGTTTCGCTTCTTCGTTTTGCAAGATACATCTCACGGCGTTTCCTTCCTGCATCTGCCTGAATCCGGTTTTGCTCCTGCAGACGTCCCGTTTCTCTTCTGCTCCGTTCTCCAGCTATGCCTTCTTTAAAGTCTTTTACATTCTGTTCCATTGCTTTCCGATGCAGTCCTGCCTGGTATTTTATTTCAGTCGGCGTATTCTTTACATTATCTTTCACCATGCCAAAACGTTCTTTTAAGCGTTTTCCGGAATCCATAACCATACCGACACGTTTTCCGGCTTTTGTACCTGCAGACTGTGTTTTACTGCCGTAAGATACTGTCGTTCTTTCATTTTCAGACGCTCCATTGTTTTCCGTCCCATTCACATTCTCATTTGTCCGAGCCGGTTCCCTTACAGGTTTGTTATTGCTGTTATTCGTATGTGACGGCGCCTTCTGTGAATCATTTCCACCTGAAGGCGCTGCTGTATCTTTAGAACCATCTCCGGTATTTCCACCTGTTCCACCGTCAGTTCCATTGCCAGCACCTGCATTCCTGCTTACTGCAGCACGCCTTCCGCCTGAATAATATCTTCGTCCAAACAGTTTTCTCATAACCATATATCTTCCCATGCTCTTTAAGAAACGACCACGCTTATTGCTGCCGCCATCTCCTAACGCAACCATAGATAAAATTTCATCCATCTTTAAATACGTTCCAACAAAAACAACGATCTGTAAAAATGCAACCATTAAAAACGGATAATCTCCTGACATGGAATAGATCATTGTAGATAGAGAAAACGCAATCGTAATGAGAAGTGTTAATCCTGCGCGCATTAAAATCGTATTGAACAGTTTTAACACCGCCTTTTTCAACAATCCGTTATAAGTCGGCAGCATGGATAAAATAAAATTCAGCGGCAGATACAACGCAAATATGATAAACAAAAGCTGGGTAAATATAACCAGCCCACACATTATGACCACAAAAATACTGATGATCAGATTCAAAAAACCTATTAAAATAACTGTTCCAAATCTGCCTGCTACATTCGTCACAGTCATATTTACATTTTTATAAGTTTCAATATCTGTCTTTACTGCAGTCTGACGGTCTTCTCCGAAATTCGTTACAGGACTGACAGATAAAATTGATTTAATACGATCTCCATCAACTCCCGCTGCAATACGCTCTGATTCGATTGCAGTTTCATCCGTCGTACCAAACTGCAAAAGCAGCCATGGTTTATAGACCTGAATTGCAAACAGGTTATTCCGGATCTTGTCTGTTGCTTTTACTCCCATCTCATCATTTCCCGGCATGACAAGTTTTGCCCCAAGCTCCAGGACACCATTGCTTAAATCCGCGGAAAAATCATTGATATTTTTAATGTACTGCGGCGCATAAGCAATAAACGCGGCAGTTAAAAGAAAGATCACAAGCATATTTACCGCTGCGCTGACTGCCTCTGTGGTTTTTCTTTTGATCAGCCCGGCATATGCCATGTAGCCGCCCACGATCAATACGATAAACAGTAACAGCCAGGTATAAAAACCATCCGCATTAAATTTCTTCGATCCGGTATTCATGCCCGCCAGGATCTGAATGTTCTTTCCGATGTCGTCTGCCATATCACCGATAAAATCAAGCGAATACGTCTGCTGCACAATATATCCCGTTCCGCTGCTCAGCAATACACTGATCAGCCAGATTCCGTCACTGATTCCATAAAAAACGGATGAAATCTTATTATCTATCCTGTCCATCCAATTCCAGGGAAGCCAGTCCCAGGAAGTGTCCACATAGAAATCGATCTGATAATTATCCCACCGGTACTGACTATACAGGTTTCCGGCATCAATCGTCTCATCAACCAGCCCGGAAGCTGCAGATACTTCCATATTTGCAGCCGATAAAAACAATCCTGTCAGAAGTATATATACAAGAAATGCTGACAGGATCCGTTTGTGCAGCTTTCGCGGTCTTTTCGTTTTCATTCTCCACTTTTTCTTCATGAAGCTTCCTCCCTTCTTGGAGGTCTGGTGTCAAATGCATCAAATACTTTTCCAACACGACCGTAAATGTCCTGCATCAGACATTCCCCAGTTTCTAATGCCATGATCGCATTCTGGTTTTCTTCATCATCCGGATCCAGCCCAAAGAATCTTAATGTATTCCGGATCTCCGTCTTATCTGTGGAATGAAAAGCGAACTTCAAACCGATATTGTTTTTGATTTTTTCGTCCAGAAGATCGGAAGAACTCTGCGTGATAAAAAATACGCCGGACTGCATGGAACGTCCGGCACGTACAAGCTTATTTGACAGCGCTTTTCCCTGTGCTACCTGCAGAAGGCTCCACGCTTCATCTAAAGCAACGATTTTATATATTTCCCTGTCCGAATAAATGAAATTCAGGGCAAAGGTTCCGATCGCGATCATGACCGCAATGCTTAAGTATTCGATACTGGTATACTCTTCCACGTTCTTTTCGGAATCCGGCAGCATCAGATCCTGTACCTGTAAAATATTCAAAGCTTTGTCTGCACTGATCTTATGCGTTGCTTTTCCATCTGAAAACAAAAGCCCTGCAAAATCATAATCCGTAAATGCGGCTATGTGGCTTGCGAGCAGATGCGCTTCTTCATCCTCCATTGCATTTAATTCATCGATCACATATAAAAGTCCGCTATTTTCCCTTTTTGTGACTGCTTTTACCGCATCACGCAGGAGAGGGAAACGTTTTCCATCCTTGATATTGACGCCTGTTAAAAATGTTAAAATATCCATTGCAAGGCTGTCTGCATCTTTTTTATTCTGCATGATCACATACGGATCCAGCATGCCTTTGTTATTCTCATCACTGGTCAGGTTGATAATATTGATCTGATCTGAAAGCTCCCACAGCTTTTCTTTCCATTCCCCGCGCTCTGACTTCGGATCAAGGATCAGCGCCCTTGCGCCATGTAAAACTTCCTGGTAAATGATGTTATTTGCAAACATTGATTTACCACCGCCAAGCGTTCCGGTAAATGCCACAGCAAGGGCATTTGTAACACTGCCGGCTACGTTCTGACATGCAAGAGACGGATCTATATAAATATTGTTTCCGGTTTCTGTGTCATACCCGATATAACTTCCATCCGGATCGCCTAAGATACGTGCCGCACCAAATCCAAGTCCTGCCAGAAAATCTGCTTTTACATACTGGATATAATCATTTTCATATCTTGATCCAGACGGAATAAATTCTTCGTGGAATCCGATCATATCGCCAAACGGGCGTACCAGTTTAATGTTAAAATCATTCTCGTAATAATCCCTGACCTCCGCGATACGACGTTCCAGCTCCTCTTCGCTTTCTGCAGCAATCCGGACAACGTAGCTTAATTTGTACATGGATTCTTTTGTTCTGCCTAAGTCCTTTTCCAGCTCGTCCACATCCACCAGTGCCTCTACCACGGAATGATCCGTATCGGCACCAGCCTCATACGCATGCTCATCTAAGTCATTTAATTCCTTTTTCTTATTTCTGACCGTTGTCAATGCACTTCTGTTCGGCATGATCTCAACGTTCATACTGACGTCTACCGGAAAACGGAAACGCTCCTGCTCATAATAAAAGATCTCCGACGATGGAAACTCCAGTTCCCCGATTAAAGCATTGATCGTCAGGTATGCAGCATAGCTTTCCCCCTCTTCCCTTATCATCCGGATATGTTTCTGATGCTCCTGCAGCACACAGCGCGTCAGGCGGAGAATGTCGTACTTGCGGACTAACGTTTTTTTCTCCAGCTTTTCTTTTGGAAATGAATACTCATATTTATAATACGGCGTTTTCTGTTGTCCATAGATATGCTCTACAATGTAGCCAATGTCTTTCTTTTCCAGGCGCTTTAGGGAAAACTTCCCTTTTACACGCTGTCTTAAAAAGTCTTCCAGTTTTGCATACCGCTCGATCTCTGCACTGTTTATGCTGACAAAATCACCCATCAGATTATGGTTGACACTGTTTATAAAGTCTGTAAATACGGCTAAAATATCTTCCTTGACCTTCTTTACACTAACTTCCTCTTCTCCCTTGATCAGCTTAAAACCTAAAAAGAAACGGTAGGTAACTTCATTTTCTATTCCACCCATAGAAGTGATCAGCCCTTCTGTCTGGATGTCGATCACTTTTTCTGCTGTTTCTTTAAGATCCCCCTTTAAGTGTCTCTTGCAGCGTTCCTGCCTGTCCCTTACGGATGTTTCAGATGCAATGCAGAGCGCATGCATCTTGCCTTCCCTGTTTACCGTCATGATCTGACGGAACCGTTCATGTACTGCCATCTTTTCATCCGGAGATAAAAAAGCATAGTTGTACGGGATCAGTTCATAATACGCCCACCATTCTCCCTGCTGGTTTAAGATCATATTGTTTTCGATGTACTTAATCGGGAACATATATATCCCTCCTCACTGCGGTAATATATTCGTTTACTGTCTTTTTACGATACACCACACGTTTTCCTGCATAAGTCTCTTTTGGGCGTATCAGATAATTAAATGCGGAGCATAAAAAACGATATGGATTTTTCCCGTCAAAGCTCTTTTTTGACATCAGATACGCATTTCCTACGCATATCGCAGCCCATACAACGAAACTTTTTATATACACAAATGGCGGCAGGTTGTGAATCATAAGACATACAACTGCCGTTCCGGTAAAATACCCGATCTGTGTTATCGTCGCCGGAAACGGCAGATTAACATCCCCGACCGCATGTATCACTTTTTCAACATTCCAGATGCTTGTATATGACTTTACCTGTTTCATTTCTTCCCTTTCTTTCCTTTCTGCCTGTCCGGCGGTTTTCTTCATCCTTTTTCACTTAGCTAAGGCACAGGGCAGCCCGCCCCGCACCTTATTTTTATCAGAGATTATTTTCCTCCATCTTTTACATCATCTGCAGCACCGCCCTCGATGATCGTGCCATTATAAATCTTTAACATCGTGTCTTTTGTCCCAGAGGGATTAAAGACAAAACCAACCGCTATGACCGCGATAATTGCAAAAACAATCAGCTCCGCAATCTTGTGTTTAAATAAAAGCACAAGACCAACGATAATAATCCCTCCTAAAACCAGAGGCTGTATATTCGTCATGAGCCACGTATAAATTCCCTGTCCAAAATTCATCTTTCTCTTTCCTTTCCGCGCATTTTGCGCATAAAAAAAAGACAGCTTTTTTTATTGCCGTCTGTTTACTGTTACATTTTTTCTTTTTTCTTTTTATTTCTTCTTTATGGCGCATGTTCCATAACACATCCAGCTTTGCGCTTTAAAAATTGCGACGCCGCAATTTCAGGATTCCATGTATTCCTGCTTAAGATCATCAATCCATTTTCTTCCTTTCTGCCTTGCTGCGACAACATCATCCAGTGCCGCCTGCTGTTGTTTTAAGATCTTTTTATGATGCGGGGACAGATTGGCTTCCTCGATCATATCCTTCGCCAGGCGCGTGCCTCTGAGATCATCCAGCTTCTGTACCATTTTAAGGGACGGTGCGACCTGTCTTGTAAGCCAGAGGAGTGTCCGGTCAAGTGTGTACTCTTCCGGTTTTGTCGTCAGCTTAACGCTCCGGTATTGTCCGTTTAAAAACCACACCCAGCGCTCATTTAGCGGCCAGTTTCTGCGCTCCTGCTCCGGATCTGCGTCTACAAACCTTACATAATGATTGATGATAGAATAGGCAGTACAGGCAACGTCTTCCATTTCCAAAAGATCATCCATGGCGCATTCCGCACGCTCATCTTTCAACCGGATTTCAAAACGGTTCTTTGTCTCTGCCTCGTCTAAAGGAGTGCCGTTTTTTACATACTGTTCATAGTCCTTTTCATAAATACAGAAGTAAATTTCACTTTTTAAAGATCCCAGGTACAATGTATTTCCCATGTTTGCCGCATCTTCTTCCCGGTTCCTTATCAGTTCCCCGGACTGGTAATCCTTAAAACTGTGAAAAATCGTGATGCATTCATCCCGACGGCATTTTACTGCCAGCTCCGGTATATTTAAAATCCCGGCACGGTCGTTGATCGCAATATCGATCCGCTTAAATACCGCCCCCATTTCTCTTGCCGTCCGGAAGAAATCATACCAGGTACGTTTCTGCACCTTAAGAAACGCTTCGAACTGTCTGCACCCCTTGCCCTTTAGTTCAAGCAGAATGCCTTTTTCATGTTCCGGCGATACCATGACTGTGATATCTCCGTAAATATACTGACGCCCGTATCCATAAAAACTGTGCGCTTCCTCGATCATGTACTGCATCCGGATGTTCATGACATCCTCGATCACGCGTCTTTCATCTGTGGTTGCGAAACGGATCCGGACATAGTCAAATAAAATTTCCATTTCTTTATCCGGATTAAATATCTCAAGAACCATTTCCAAATGTTCTAACAGCTTTTTTGTTGCCCGTTTTTTTCCGGTCAACAATACACTGTAATAACTTCTATTGATTCCTGCCGTTTCTGCATATTCACTTTGCGATACGCCGTAGCTTTTCCGTCTGGCTTCCAGGTTCGTAATCCATTCCACCGGATCAAATGCAATGGAATCTTCATTTTCTTCTATGTACTCGTCTGCCATCTCTCCTGTTTCTCCGGCGTTCCATACGTCATCCGCTGTTCTAAAACAGTCCGCCGGATCTTCTGTCCGTGTTCCATAACCGCTTTCTTTTTCTTTCCGGTATTCCTGAAGCACGTTTTGCAGCTGGTCAGCCAGTTTGTCACTGACCGGCTTTTTCCCGTGCACCAGCATGTTATAATAGCCTCTTGAAAAACCAATGCGTTTTGCAAGTTCTACCTGGGATAATCCCAGTTCTTTGCGTTTTTTCTCAATCTCTTTTAACATCTCCCGGTTCTTTTCCACATCTGCCACCATCCCATTTTATAATTCAGTCCTGCAGTCTCCCAGGGATATCCTCATAGATCTGCATTTCATTACGTCTTGCCTGCATAAACTCAAGCACTGCACCACGGCTCTCCCTCCAGCCCGGCATCATGTACACCCCGGTGCAGATCGACAGCAGCGTCAATGATACTTTTATATATTCCTCCCATGTCGCATCTTCCGGCAGCATTGCATTGACTTTCGCCGGATTGATCACGGAATATCCATTTTCTGTTAATTCCTTTTCTGCTTTCTCAAAACGTTTCATATAATCCGATGTTCCGGTAATCGGTCCACTGATGTAAATATGTTCCGTCTGTTTTTTATTTTCTTTTTCTTCATTCCTCTCCGGCAGTTTCACTGCCGTTTTCATACATTCGATCATACGCTTCTCCTTCCTGCTGTCTTTCTTCATAGATCCGCGACAGCTCTGTAAAAAAATCATATCCCGGATCTACATATGGAGCGTAAAACTCTGTTACAACACCGTTTCCGGTGTTCACATAGCCACGCCCGGCAATATCTTTTTCTTTGAATTGTTTGTCAATGCTGCCAAACATCATGGTGTAGCCACTTGCAGACATACTGCCCAGCGCAACACGGAAACCGAACTGATCGCGGACACCATCTCCGAGGTATTTTGCATCTGGTCGCTGACACGCAAGAATAATAAAATATCCTGCTTGTCTGCCTTTCATGATAATAATCCGGATCAGCTTCATGACCTCTTCCCACTCTTTTTTTGCAAGCGTATCCATAAAAGCCACATATTCATCAAAAATTAAAAAATGCGGTGTCAGTCCAACTTTTGCATAATTCGCACCCATCCTAAAATCCGGATGTTCCTGCATTTCATCATAACGCGCTTCCATTCCTTCATAAAAAGTTTTCACACACCCCATCATGCTTTCTGTATCGTAATGCACATCCGGCATGATCCTGGATAAGAAAGATAAATCTGCTTTCTTCGGATCACAGATATGCAGCACTGCACCTGATTCTAACAATGCTTTTATCACGATCAGAAGAAAGATCGTTTTTCCACTTCCTGTATCACCTGAAATCAACATGTGCGGCAATTTATCATATTTCCATGAGATATGCTGCATCAGATTCAGTTCTCCATTTTCTGCTTTTACATCCTGAATACCGATCCGGCTCTTTTCCACTCCTGTTAAAAATTCATATCTGACCCAGATATCCTTTGTATCTTTTTTTACCAGTTCACAATTTAATCCGGTTTCCAACTTCTCTTCCAGATGAAGTAATTTATCCTGGTATTTTCCCATGGTGATCTTAACTGTCACATAAATATGCCTGTTTTTCCTTCTGTAATAAAGCGCCGGAAAATAGGTGATCCGTTCCATTCTGCCGCCTGATCTATAACGCTGCAACGGCTCTGTCTCAAACCATCGGTTTTCCAGCAGCATCCGCGACATTGCCTGACGGTTTCGGATATCCACCATGCTGCCGCTTTTCCATTTATAAAACAGATCCAGCAGACACAAAACTGTGATCAGGAAAAGAAGGAATATCCTAAACAGGATATTCCTCTCTGTCATCCAGATCGTAAATACTGATAATGCTGCAACAGTCAGGGCAAAAAAAATGACAGACCTTAAAATCAGCCTGTCATCATAACGCCCGATGCGTTTTCCTTTCCAGATTGGAAATCTGTTCATCTATTCCACTCTCCCATCCGGTTATTTATTTTTTATTTCCTCCGTCCTTTGCGTCCGTTCCGGTCTTATCTGCAGCTTTATCAGATGGTTTGTTCTGATCTGCTGTTTTCGGCGCATCTGCTCCGGCAGCTTTTGTCTGATCAGCAGGCTTTCCTGCAGCATCTGCCAATACAATATCCTCCGCATTGATGTACCAGTCTGCCGTTGCCCTTCCTCCGAACGTCGCATCCGCTCTTGCACTTACTACCGGATTTACAAGCGTTACCGCCGCATTGTATGGGAAGTCTTTTTCTCCGGCTTCCGGTGGAATGCTGACTGTGATCGTGT
>OHNA01000618.1_pt1 | contig 11541 bp, 13 predicted proteins | sample 1569481 | NCBI WGS metagenome assembly OHNA01 (sample SAMEA3879542, study PRJEB24766) | human gut metagenome | biome: human-associated habitat; feature: feces | place: USA | collected 1985/1987 | reverse complement strand
TTCCGATCTTGTGCCTTGTTAAAAAATTAACGGAATATTTTATAGTATCCTACAAAAAAATTTTTCCAATCGAAAAAGCATTGACTTTTTGCTCGAAAGATGTCATACTTTTAGTATTAATGCGGTAAACAATAGCCTTTTGGCTTTTGTATAAAAAATTTAATGAAGGGGTTTTCTAAGTGGAAAAACTATTTAAACTCAAAGAAAACGGTACCGCGGTAAAAACAGAAGTTGTTGCCGGCGTTACCACATTCCTTGCAATGGCTTACATACTTGCCGTAAACCCAAGTATGCTTGGCGCTGCCGGAATGGACTCAAGTGCGGTTTTTGCTGCAACAGCAGTATCGGCAGCATTTGCTACACTTTTTATGGCATTTTTTGCAAACTATCCTGTTGCTCTTGCTTCCGGTATGGGACTTAATGCTTACTTTGCATACACAGTAGTTCCGCAGCTTGCATCACAGGGTATTACAAATCCATGGCAGGTTGCTCTTACAGCAATCCTTGTTGAAGGTATTATCTTTATTATCCTTTCACTTTTCAAATTCCGTGAAACACTTGTTAATAAAGTACCTAAGAACTTAAAACTCGGTATTTCGGCAGGTATCGGCCTTTTCATTACAATTGTAGGTTTAAAGGGTGCAGGCGTTATCGTTTCAGACGCTTACTATGACGGCACAGCTGTTCAGTCATCAACACTCGTAACTCTTGGCGATTTAGGCTCTGCAAATGTTGTACTTGCTATTGTAGGTATTCTTGTAGTTGCCGCTTTGTGGCACTTCAAGGTTAAGGGTTCAATCCTTATCGGTATCATTGTTACTTATATTTTAGGTATTATTGCTCAGCTTTGCGGCTGGTATCAGGGCACATCACTTCTTCCTGATTTCTCAAATTATATGGTGTTCGCTCCTGTTCAGAATATGGCAACAGAAACTTTATTTAGGTTTGACTTTGCTTATGTGGCTCAGAATGTAGTAAACTTCGCTGTTATCGTATTTGCATTCCTCTTTGTTGACCTTTTCGATACAGTAGGTACACTTATCGGTGTTGCACAGCAGGGTAACCTCCTCAACGAAAAAGGTGAGCTTCCAAGAGTAGGTAAGGCTTTAATGGCTGACGCCGTAGGTACTTGCGTAGGTGCTTGCCTTGGTACTTCAACTGTAACTTCTTATGTTGAGTCAACCACAGGTGTTGCAGAGGGCGGCAGAACAGGTCTTACAGCTTTGACCTCAGGTGTTCTCTTCATTATCGCAATTCCGCTTTATCCTATTTTCCTTGCAATTCCATCATTTGCAACAGCTCCGGCTCTTGTATTCGTTGGTCTTTTAATGCTCAAAAACATCACTCAGATGGACTTTGAGTCTGACATTGCCGATACAGTTGGCGGTTTCCTTGCAATCATTATGATGCCATTTGCATATTCAATCGCAACAGGTATTATGTTCGGTATTATTTCTTGGGTTATCCTCAAGATCGTTACAGGCAAAATCAAGCAGATTCACCCTGTTATGTGGGTTGCAGCTGCTCTCTTTGCAATCAGAATCGTAACGCTTATACTTCATATTGCGTCTTAATTATTTATTTTGAATTTATGCTCCTGCAAAAATGCTTGCAGGAGCATTTTTCTGTTGTGAATTGTTATATAATATGATACAATAGAATTTAAGGCGGTGAATGCTTAATGATAAGCAAGTTAATATCAAAGCTCGGCTACACGAGATTTATAGCGTTGAGCTTTATTCCTGTAATTTTGTTGGGAACTTTCCTTTTGTGCCTGCCGATTTCCTCAAAGACGGGGGAATGGACAAATTTTATTGATTCACTTTTCACATCGGTAAGCGCAACCTGTGTTACGGGATTGATTGTATTTGATACATTTACTCATTGGACTGTTTTCGGACAGATTGTTATTCTGACAATGATTCAGATAGGCGGTCTTGGTCTTATGACGATAATAACAATGATTTCAATATTTTTGCGCAAAAAGATTAATATGCGTGAACGCAAAATGATGATGCAGTCATCGGGCAATACTCAAATTGACGGTACTTTAAAACTCGTTAAGAAAATAGTCGGAGGTACTTTTATATTTGAGGGAATAGGTGCTGTATTACTTGCTTTTCGCTTTTGTCCGCAAATGGGTATGCTGAAAGGAATATACTACAGTTGTTTCCACGCAATTTCTGCTTTTTGCAACGCAGGCTTTGACCTTATGGGATTTCGCCAACCGTATTCTTCGCTGACTTACTATACAAATGATTACTATGTAAACATAATTATAATGTCGCTTATTGTAATCGGCGGTATCGGCTTTATTGTGTGGAATGACATTTTAAAAAATAAATTTCATTTTTCTAAATATTTGCTTCATACTAAAATAGTTCTTGTTACAACGGCAATTTTGCTTGTCGCGGGCGGACTTGGCTTTTTTATTTTTGAATACAACGGCGAACTTGCCGACAAGACTGTTCCGCAAAAAATTGTAAACGCTATGTTTATGTCGGTAACCACGAGAACGGCAGGTTTTAATACAATTGACCTTTCAAATCTCTCGGATTCCGGCACATTGCTTTCGCTTATTCTTATGCTTATAGGCGGTAGCCCGGGTTCAACGGCGGGCGGTCTGAAAACAACTACAATAGCGGTGGTTGTGATTGCGGTATTTGCAATGGCGAAAGGCGGTGACGATATAAACACTTTTAAGCGCAGAATTGCGTCTGATGTGGTTAAGCAGTCGGCGGTAATTATTTTGATTTATCTCTTTGCGGTTATGCTTTCGTCAATGATTATTTGCAGCGTAGAGGGATTGGGGATGTCGCAGGTATTGTTTGAAACCGCCTCGGCGGCAGGCACTGTAGGAGTGTCAAAAGGCATAACAAACCAAATCTCGGCAATTTCAAAAATAATATTAATGATAATGATGTATGGCGGACGAATCGGCGGACTTTCGCTTGTGCTTGTGTTTGGACAAAGAAAACCCGAAGCACCTGTAAAGCGCCCTACAGAACAGATATTAATCGGTTAAGGAGAAACATTTATGAAGTCGGTACTTGTAATCGGAATGGGAACAATTGGAATTTATCTTGCACGAAAAATGCAGGACCTCGGCAATGAAGTAATGATTGCAGACAAGGACGAGGAACTCATACAGGAGCTTTCACCTGAATTCAACGACGCTTTTTGCGGTGACTGCTCGGCAGACGGAATTTTGAAATCTATAGGAGTTAATACTTTTGATTATTGCTTTGTGACAATCGGTGAGGATTTTTATGCCTCCCTCGAAATTACTTCCATTTTAAAGGAACTCGGTGCAAAGTATGTAATTGCAAAGGCTAAAAGGGCAAGACAGGTTGAATTTTTAAAGAAAATAGGCGCTGACGAGGTTGTATATCCCGACAAAGAGATTGCCGAAAACCTTGCGGTAAGATACAATGCAGACAATATTTTTGATTATATTGAACTCACTTCGGAGTATTCTATCTTTGAAATTCCCGTGGTATCATCGTGGGTTGGAAAAAAGGTAATGGATGTTGATGTTCGCCGTAAACATAAGATTAATATTATTGCGGTAAAAAATGATAATGAACTTAATCTGAACCTTGGCGGCGATTATGTCTTTGATGAAAACGACCACCTTGTAGTGCTTGGCAAATCAAGTGATGTATTCAGTGTTGCATCAGATGTAAAAAGACCGTCACGATAATATGAAAAGGGGAACTCGGCAGGGTTCCCTGTTTTTGAAAGGATGTTAATATGATAATAGCGGCAGTTGATTTGGGCAAAGCAAGAACAGGTATAGCGGTTTGCGATAAGACAGAGTTTTTAGCGTCGCCGCATACGGTAATTTTTGAAAAATCACCCGAAAAACTTTTTGAAAAAGTGAAAGAAACCGTTGTAAATTTAAAGGCTGAAATCGTGGTTGTGGGGCTTCCTAAAAATATGGACGGCAGTGAGGGCGAGAGTGCGCAGAACGCAAGAGCCTTTGCGGAGCGTTTACACAACGAAACAGGGTTGCAGGTGGATTTGCAGGACGAAAGAGGTACTACCATTACAGCCCACAACTTTTTAAACGATACAAATACAAGAGGCAAAAAAAGAAAAAATGTGGTAGACGAAGTTGCCGCAACGATAATTTTGCAAAATTATCTTGATAAAAGAAAGAACAGTAAGAATTATTAATTTATACAATTTGTATTTAACACATCTTTTAACATAAATGTTGAAAACTATGTGGAAAGTGTGAAAAGCTATGTTAAACGACTGTCAAAACTACAGCCCTTTTACAAGTAACACCCAATCTTTTACAGAAATGTAACATTTCAACAATTAACGCAGGAGTTTTCAACATAGGTGTTAATACTTGAATGTGGAAAGAATTTGATTACAAATAGTATAAATCTTGTGTCAAGGTATAATTTTCAACAAAAAATTTAAGCGAAAAATTTTGAAATGTAAGGGTTAAAGCCAAATTCAAAAAGGAAAAGAAATCGGCAAATGGAAGATAAAGAACTTGTGTTTGACCGTGAACACCATATATTGTATACGAAGCAGTGCAGGGAGGAAATTTTAAATAAAATTTCTCTGCATTATTCTGCCTAAGATGTTGAAAAAATATTCACAAAGGTTCAGCTTCAGTATGTTGAATTTTTAAAAGATTACAGAACGGATTTAGGCGGAAAAAAGAATTTCCACAACGGCGCCGGCGGAAATTACGATTGTATTGCTCTGTTCAGTTATTATGTGGTGTGCAAAGAAAAAACATCTCTTGCGGAAATCGAGGAGATGGAGGGCAATTTGTTTTTGCCTGCATTTAAAAATTTGAAGTTTTTCGATTGCAATAAACCGATATATAAAAAGCTGATGTATTGGTCTTTTGCTTTATCTAAAAAGAAGTGCGACAAGTGGGACGATTTTGATATGAATGTAGCTCCGTACAAAAAAGATGAGCCAATCTATTATGAATTTACAAAATGTCCGATTGCGGATTTTGCAAGGGAACATAATTTGCTGGAAGTGATGCCTGCAATGTGCAATCCCGACTATACCGCTATTTAGCTTTTCCATGCAAGACTTGTAAGAAAAACAACCTGTGCAAACGGCTGTGTGTGCGATTATACAATTTGCGGAGATAAGGACGAAGAATATCTTAAACAACACGAAGAATACATAGACTATGAGGGTTACAGGAGAAATAAGTGAGGAGATGCATTTCATAGACAATGTGTTTTTTTAATTATTTCACTTAAGTTTATATGATAACCAATAATTTTCCTAACTTTTGATAAAGCCCCACATTTCAATGGCAAACAAAAAGCACTCCTTGAGAATTAACTCAAAGAGTGCATATTTTTTATTTGATTTTAGCTGAAAACATTATTGAAAAGCATTACAGAGATAATTCCGCAGGTTGAGCCGAGCAGCATACCGCAAACTACATCTGTAAGATAGTGAACTCTCAAGTAAATTCTTGAAAAGCCAATCATAAATGCCAAGAAAAGAATCGGCAGACAAGCCGCAGGCTGACATCTTAACAGTGCCGTTGTTGCAAACGCAAATGACGCCGTTGTATGACCTGACGGGAATGAGTAAAACCTCGGTTTGTTTATAATCTGCTCCTCGTCCTCAAGCAGATGACAGGGGCGTGTCCTCTTTACAAGATGCTTAATAATGATTTCGCCCATAAGGTGAGCAAGGCAGAGGGCAAAAACAAAGTTAAAGCCTGTTTTTCTCCACTCCGGTACAACAAAGAACGGTATGCAGATCGCCCACCATACAAAGCCGGCATTTCCCAGTCTTGAAGATGCTACCATAATTTTGGTTAAAGCAGGCTTGTGCATTCTGCTGATATTATATAGAACTTTGTTGTCAACTGTTTGAATCCGCCCGAACATAAAACAAAACTCCTAATCAACGCTGATACTGTTAAATTTCCAAAAGATGTTAATAATTTTAGCAAATAATTATTATACTTTGAACAATATCCTTACACATCTTTATTATAGCACAAGAATTTTGTTTTGAACAGAGCTTTTATAAAATTTATCTTAATTTTATGTTGATTAAATGAGCGACCGATGGGATACTTTCCCCCTGTCCCGATGAGGTAGGACTCATCAACGCACCTGTTGCCATGAAAAGAATATTGTTGTATTTTCCACTGTTTACGGAATTTAAAATTTCCGAGCAAAATACCGAACCTGCACATCCGCAGCCGGAACCTCCTGCGTGAACATCCTGTCCATCTAAATCAAAAATCATCATACCGCAGTCATAATGCTTTGGTTCAAGATCGATGTTTTCAAGGCTAAGCAAATCATAGAGCGACCTGCTGCCGACCAAGCCCAAGTCACCCGTAAAAACAGCGTCATAATCGGACGGCTTTGTATTTGTGTCGGCAAAGTAATCAATGAATGTCTGTGCTGCGGCAGGCGCCATAGCTGCTCCCATATTATTAGCGTCGGTTACGCCGAGGTCAACTATTTTTCCGGCCGTTGCCCGAGCTATGCAAGCGCCCTTTTTAGCGTTGCTTACAATGCAACATCCCGAACCTGTAACCGTCCACTGTGCGGTCGGTGTGCGAACTCCGCCGTATTCGAGAGGAAAACGGTACTGCCTTTCCGCAGAGGCAAAGTGAGAAGAGGTAACGCACGCAGCGGTGTTTGCCGCATTGCTCTCAACAAATACAGCCGTCATAAGCAAGCCTTGAGCCATTGTGGAACAGGCTCCGTACTGCCCGAGGTAAGCAATGTTGAAATCACGCAGACCGAAGCTTGACGATATACATTGGTTGAGCAAATCTCCTGCAAAAATGTAGTCGATGTCCTCTGCTTTAACACCGGCTTTCTGCATTGCGGTTTCTACAGCGGTAAATTGCAGTGTGCTTTCCGCCTGTTCATAGGTGTTCTTACCGTTATAGCTGTCATAAATAATCTTGTCAAAGCCTTTGCCGAGAGGACCTTCGCTCTCTTTCTTTCCCGCAACCGAGGCGTAACCGATTATTGACGGCATTTCTTCAAAGCCGAGCGTGTGACCTCCGATTCTTCGTATCATAAAAAAACTCCCTTCTGCACTATTATCTGCAAAAGGGAGTTTAATTATTATAAATAATCGGCGTGGTGAGTAAAATCAATAACCCCAACGGTCAAAGAATCTTACATCTTCGTATGTGAGAATGTAATTCTGACTTTCGTGAAATTCGCTTGCAACAAGGAGAGGGTTATACATATAAAGTATTCTGTGCTGAACGGCATCGTGGTTTTCGTCAAAAATATATCTTACAGCCTGTTTGCAATTGTCGTTTGCGGGAATGTCCGTACTGCCTGTGTAGTGATAATCTCTGATGATTGCATCAACGCTTGTAAATCCGTCAAAGCACATTGCGTCTTTTACAGACTGTGCGATAAGTGATGCACCGACAAATCCACCCGAGCCAAACTCGCCCATACAAAGTCTTTCAAGCAAATCTCTGTCGTGATCCGAAAGTGTAACCTGACCGCTCTTGTATGTTTTGTCCGGATTGTCAATAGCTACAAGATAGCCTGCGTTCCACTGCTCGTTGTAATCGGCAGGTTCTGCGGCAGGAATTGCTGTGGCAAATTGTACCGTAGGTGCTTGCGTTGTGGCAGCCGTAGACGCTTTGGCAGTCGTTGGCTTTACAGTTGTAGGAGCGGTTGACGGTTTTACCGTTGTTGCCTGTGTTGAAGCCGGTTTAGTCGGCTTTGTTGCAGCAGCCTCCGTAGGTTCGCTTGCTGCGGTGTCTGCTGTGGCGATTTTTGTTATATTAGGATTAACACGGCTTTTGTATGCTGTGTCAGAAGTAGATACGGCGGGTTTCTTTGTCTGCGGTGTGAGAGCTGAAATTACAGAGTGACCTAAAAGTGTAAGTATCAGCACGCCCAGAATAACAGTGAGTACGGTGTTTAACTTATTTTCGAAAAATTTTTTCATCCTCATCAGCCTTTTTATTATATTTTTTACAATATGCGTATTTACACGCTCATACTAAAAATTATAGCATAATTTATTGATTATTTCAACTATATTTTATACTTATGTTAAAATTGCAATACTTTTAAAATTATCAGTGAAAATTTTTGATATGACAGAGTAAATTCTGACTATTGCTTTGCTTTGCACAGGTGCTTTTTTGTTGAGTATGCCACACATATATCCAAAATATACAAATTAAAAGCAGGATAAAATTTGTAAAAAATGCTTGAAAAATGCGATATTTCGCATTATAATAAATGTGTATGAGTGTAGAGGCTCAACAATAATCGAAAGGAGAAGTACACATGATTTATTCAAATGAAGTAGAAAAGATGTGCACTGTCGCAAAAGGTCCAAAACACGGTCCTGCACCTATTCCTGAAGAGGGTAAATGGGTAAAATCCTATGATATTAAGGATATTTCAGGTCTTTCACACGGTATTGGCTGGTGCGCACCTCAGCAGGGTGCTTGCAAGCTCACACTTAATGTAAAAGACGGTATCGTAGAAGAGGCTCTTGTAGAAACAATCGGTTGTTCAGGTATGACTCACTCAGCTGCTATGGCAGGTGAAATCCTTCCTGGAAAAACAATCCTTGAAGCTTTAAATACAGACTTAGTTTGCGACGCTATTAACGTTGCTATGAGAGAATTGTTCTTACAAATCGTTTACGGCAGAACCCAGTCAGCTTTCTCTGAAAACGGACTTCCTGTCGGAGCAGGACTTGAAGACTTAGGTAAAGGTCTTTGCTCAATGGTTGGTACTATCCATTCTACAAAGCAGAAAGGTGTTAGATATCTTTCTCTTACAGAAGGTTATATTCTTCAAATGGGTCTTGATAAAAATGACGAAGTTATCGGATACAAATTCGTTAACCTTGGAAAAGTTATGGATGCTATTAAAAAAGGCGTTGACCCTAAAGAAGCTTATGAAAAGAATATCGGTACTTACGGCAGATTTGCTGATGCTGTTAAGTATATAGACCCGCGCGAACAATAGTGCTACGCACGTAGACATTGGGTCGGGGAACAATCATAAAACTCCAAGTTCCCCTCAAAGTGAAAACCACAAGACAAAGTTACAAGACAAAGTAATAAAAAGGAAATAAAATTATGACAGTAAAATTTGAAGGACAAGATAGACGTGAAGCTACTCTTAAAAAAGTTTTACCTGAATATGGTTTCAAAAACTTGGAAGAAGCTCGCGAACTATGCTTATCAAAAGGCATTGATGTAGATGCTATTGTTAAAGGAATTCAGCCTATCGCGTTTGATAACGCTTCTTGGGCTTATACTTTAGGCTGCGCTATTGCAATTAAAAAAGGGCTTAAGACTGCTGCTGAAGCTGCGGAAGCTATTGGCTTAGGCTTACAGGCTTTTGCTGTTCCAGGATCTGTTGGTGACAGAAGACAGGTTGGTATCGGTCACGGTAACTTAGCTGCAATGCTTCTTAGAGAAGAAACTGATTGCTTCTGCTTCTTAGCAGGTCACGAATCTTTTGCAGCAGCAGAAGGTGCTATCGGTATTGCAAGAAACGCTAACAAAGTTAGAAAAAACCCTTTAAGAGTTATCTTAAACGGTCTTGGTAAAGATGCAGCTCACATTATCGCAAGAATTAATGGTTTCACATCAGTTGAAACTGAATATGATTACAAAACCGGCGAATTAAAAATCGTTAAAGAAACACCTTTCTCTGACGGAGAAAGAGCTAAAGTTAGATGCTACGGCGCTGATGATGTTAACGAAGGTGTAGCTATCATGATTAAAGAAGGTGTTGATGTTTCTATCACAGGTAACTCAACTAACCCAACAAGATTCCAACACCCTGTTGCAGGTACTTACAAAAAATGGTGCTGGGAAAACGGCAGAAAATACTTCTCAGTAGCATCAGGCGGCGGTACAGGCCGTACACTTCACCCTGATAACGTTGCTGCTGGTCCTGCTTCTTATGGTATGACAGATACTATGGGAAGAATGCACGGTGATGCTCAGTTTGCAGGTTCGTCTTCTGTTCCTGCTCACGTTGAAATGATGGGCGTTATCGGTATGGGTAACAACCCTATGGTAGGTGCTACTGTTGCAGTTGCAGTTGCGGTTGAAAAAGCTATGGCTTAGAGATAAGTAATTATAACAAAAGGTCCTAAGCATAAATGCTTAGGACCTTTTGTTTAGATTGCATGGTCGATTTAAAAAAAGAAAAAAACAGATAGATAAATGCTAATTACACCAATTTCACAAACAAATTATAGTTTTAAAAATGAGGATTCTCGTTCTGTTCAAACAAAACAAAACGGACAGAGTTTTACTATATTCTCTTATGGGATTTAGTGCACTAATGGCTTTTAATATGCTGGATCGGACTTCTAAAACACGCTTGCAAAAACTTTTTGCAGAAGAAGTAGAAGGTAAAAATAAAACAAAAGAAATGAATTTGCACAAAACTGTTGAAATAGAAATAAAATCTTTTAAGGATGACACTACAATAGAATCTATTGATAATTTGGTAGGTTTAAACAAAATAAAAGATTTTGTTAACAAATACCAAACATTGTTATCCAACAAAAAAACAGCACGGGAACATAACATTGAACCTGTTTCATCCATATTATTTTGGGGGTGCCTGGCACGGGTAAAACGACAGCAGCAAAGGGTATCGCAAAGAAGTTAGATGCAGATTTTATTCAAATTGATAAAGAACTTTTTGACTCTGAGTTTGTTTCAGTAAGCACCAGACAATTAACTATGTTAGTTGACCAAATAGAACAACATGCGAAAAATAATCCTAAGAAGCAAATTGTAGTTTTTATGGATGAAATTGACAGCACCATATCTATAAACATGGGAAAGGAAGCTAAGCAAGATGACGTTCTCATAAATACATTAAAGCAAGGAATAGTCGATTTACAACAAGAATGCAAAAATGTAATCTTTATCGGCGCAACAAACAAAGATCCAAACGGGCTGAAAAGCGACAACACTGCTGTTAGATTAAACACTGCGATTTTAAGCAGATTTAATTATCAGTTTGAATTAGATTTACCACAACCTAAAGATATTAAAGAAGCCTGGAACAAACTCATAAAAACACAAAGCGGTAAAGAAAAATTTACAGATAAGCAAAATGAAAACATTGCCCAAAAATTTCACAAACTTGGAATGTCATATAGGGAGATAAAAAACATTTCTAACAAACTAAACATTGAAGATGCCGTTGAGTTTTGCAAAAAAGGTAGTTATAACTCCCAAAAACAACCTAATTAATGTATTAAAAAACGATGAAAAAATTGGCTATAATCACATTACAAAAACTGAAATGGACAACAATAAAAAACAACAAATTATAAAAGAATTAGAAAAAGAGCTTTAAGTTTCGACTTAAAGCTCTTTTAAAAGGAATTATGCATTTATTTTCAAATTATTTGTAATACCGTTTATCAGTTCTTGTCCATTCTTCATTTTGCTCATATCAATTACTGAGGTTTTTGCTCCGGAATTTGCAAGAAGAAGATTTCCCTTTTGAGCAAGAACAACATCTCTGCCAACATAGTCAGCAA
>OHNA01000597.1_pt1 | contig 11885 bp, 8 predicted proteins | sample 1569481 | NCBI WGS metagenome assembly OHNA01 (sample SAMEA3879542, study PRJEB24766) | human gut metagenome | biome: human-associated habitat; feature: feces | place: USA | collected 1985/1987 | reverse complement strand
AATGCCTGGGGAGTGAATGATGATATTACTTTTGAATATTTATATAATCAGTTAAGAAACCGGAAGGAAGAAGGGCCTTGGCATACTGCGTTTCTGACACTTAGCAGTCATGAACCTTTCGAAGTTCCTTATCACCGGCTGGAAGATAAAATTCCCAATGCCTTTGCTTATACAGATGAATGTCTGGGTAAGTTTATTGACCGGTTGAAGCAGACTCCCGCATGGAAAGATCTTTTAGTTATCTGCCTTCCCGATCATGGTTTCTATTACCCGCGTGAGGGGTCTAATGCGATGCCTCGTTTTTATCATATTCCCTTGTTATGGTTAGGTGGAGCGGTAAAACAGCCTATGCAGGTGGACAAGATTATGAATCAGACCGATTTGGCAGCCACTTTGTTGGGGCAGCTTGGGCTGGAACATACTGCATTTACGTTTAGCCGTAATGTATTGGGAAGTGATTATAAGTATCCTTTTGCCTTTTATAGTTTCAATAATGGGTTCTCATTCCGGGACAGTACAGGAGTGACGGTATTTGATAATAATTCCGGCAGTATTCTTTTTAATGAGCCTGAAGCTGACGAGTCCCGTCTGGATAAGGGTAAGGCGATATTGCAAACCGTTTATGATGATTTAGGGAACAGATAGTAAAACTTGGACGCGGACTATATGAATTCCATACTGATTCATATAGTCCGCGTCCCAATCGGTGCAGAATCTGCCGGATATAACTATTTCCGTTTCTCGTTGAACTTGTACATGATTACCGTATTGCGTAAGTCGCAACTTCTGTAATCTGTATGGAAGACCTCTTCCAGCTGATATTTTGCATTGTAATTCTTTAAAAACTCCTCTTGTGCATTTGCAGAAAGTATGACATACCCTTCTTGCGGATTTTCCAGTGTGAAATTCCGCATTTGGTTATTCATATAATAATTTGTACAATAAAACCGTATCATTCTGTCTGTATATGAATAAACGACTCCTTCAGGCACCTGTTTTCTGATATCTTCTGCCAGATGTTTATCGGATTTTACAGCTAGTATTGTTGGCTGATATACCCCGTCTAAAGCGACAAACAGGCAAAGAACACAACCGATGATTCCATAGAGGAGTGACCCCGTACTACTTTTTTTGATAACCAGCCTTAATGTACAGATGGCAGCCACTACCGGCAATACTATAATCAGCCATTTGGAAATAGAAAAGGACGTGCTTTCCAAAGCTTGCATAAACGCTATGTTTTCGGCAGCATGACGTCCGTTGCCCCATATGCTGTCCGGTATCATCTGACAGCGTACAGCAAAAAACACCACGGTGAGTAACAAACAGAGCGAGGCAAAGATATAAGCCGATATTTTGAACACTTTCGCCCCTTTTTGCATTAACGCCTCCAGATACTGGGCAATCAGTACAGCCATAAATGGATAGATAGGCAACAAATAGACGCTGCGTTTGCTTTTAGGAATACAATAGAAGACAAAAATAGCGATAATCACTATCCAGATAAACAGCTGTATGGGGGATTGTGAGCGGATGTTATCCCAAACCTTCCTGATGCGTCCGGTGAAAGAGTTTCCTGCGGGCAGCAGGTGCATTTCATTCCATTTCAGTCCGAAGAGTGAAATAAGCAAGACCAATGTCCAAGGTATCCACCCCCATATAATGGTCAGGAAGTTATACCATAAAGGATTGTGATGCGACGGGTATGACATTTTGCCGACAAAGCGTCCGGTGTTTTCCTCCAGCATCAGGTCCATAAACGGCTGTCCTCCCTGTAGCCAGGCCGCATAAAACCAGATTCCCAATGGAATAAGGGAAAGCAGCCCGATTCCGAATAAGGAAAGGAAAGTCTTGCCGAATGAGCGTCCCCGTATCAGCTGGTAAATACCGATACACATACAGGGGAATATAGAACCCACAGGTCCTTTGGTCAGCGTGCCGCATGCCATCAGCACGACAACCGTCCAAGGTATTCCCTTGCAGCCTTTTTCGTCCCAGCGAAATAGTAAGCAAAGTGAGATGACGATGAAGGAAACCTGTAGCATATCCAGCCTGCAAGCCACCGCCGCCCGGTGCACTTCGAATGAAGTGAGCAGTAAAAGGGAGGTAATGACTGCTGTCTTTGTATTCTTATAGCGGGCTACGAATCCGAAAAACACGAACTGCATAGCTAGAAAAGCGATAGCGGACGGCAGACGGGACGAGAATTCACTCACCCCTCCGAAAATGGCGGAAATAGCTGCAATAGACCAATACAGGAAAGGAGGTTTATAGGCGATGTCTGTTCCGTAGTTCAAAGGCAATATCCAGTTGCCGCTTTCCAACATCGAGTATGCCACAATTGCTTCGCGCGGTTCCCCTTTAGAGTAAAAAATAGTTTCTCCCAAAAAGGGGATTATTACAAGTGTGCTTAGTAAGGCTATGAACCAAAATGCTTTTTTCTTGTCTGACATATATTTTTCGGTCTTTTATATTTACTGTCGCAAAAGTACGAATAATTCTTTAGTAATACCTAACTTTGCATTTTAAATCAATGAAAATGAATAAACTGAAACAGATACCCGAGTTCCTGCGATTTGTAATGGTAGGCCTTTTTGCTACAGGGCTGCACTATGGCATTTATTTTGTCTTGCAAAAATTCATTCAGGTCAATGTAGCCTATACCTTGGGATATGTGCTGAGTTTTGTTGCCAACTTTTATCTTACGGCTTATTTTACTTTCGGGCAGCCTCCTTCCTGGAAGAAAGCTTTTGGCTTCGGGGGGGCACATCTGACAAATTATCTGATACATATCGGATTGTTGAATCTCTTTCTGCGGTTGGGTTTTTCCCGTCCGTTGGCTCCCATCCCAGTGTTTCTCATTGCCATTCCGGTAAATTTTTTATTAGTGAGGTTTGTTTTCAAACAAAAGTAATATCTTTGAGGAGTCTTTATGATAGTGAAGAATGATATGAAGAAAGTGACTCTTTTGATTCCGGTATATAATGAGGAAGCGATGCTGCCCACTCTGTATCAACGTTTGATAGAGCTTGTCAACCGCAATGCCGTTTATGAGTGGGAAATCCTGTTTGTCAATGATGGCAGCAGCGACACTACGCTGGAATGCCTCCGCCGGTTGAGGCAGCAGGACAAGCGGGTGAATTATGTCAACCTTTCGCGTAACTTTGGTAAAGAGGTAGCCATGCTGGCGGGTTTTGATTACGCCACCGGCGATTGCTGCGTTGTGATGGACGCTGATTTGCAGGATCCTCCGGAACTGGTAGACCAGATGCTGGAATATTGGGAAGAAGGATATGATGACATTTATGCCAAACGGCGTACCCGTGGCGAGGAAAGCTGGTTGCGTCGTCAGTTCTCTCTGGCTTTTTATGGTATACTTCAGCGGATGAGCCGTATTGATATTTTGCCCAATGTGGGCGATTTCAGGCTTCTGGACCGTCGTTGTGTGCTCACGTTGCGTCGTCTGCGCGAATGCGAGCGTTATACAAAAGGATTGTTTTGCTGGATAGGCTATCAGAAGAAAAGCATTGAATTTGATCGCGGAGACAGGCTGATGGGCCATTCCTCTTGGAACTTTCTCAAGCTGTTGAATCTGGCTGTCGAGGGAATAACCTCTTTCTCTATCGCCCCTTTGCGCATCGCCACAGTATGCGGAGTGCTCTGTTCAATCTCCAGTTTTATTTATGCCATTTATTTTCTGATAAAGACCGTGCTTTATGGTGATGAAACGGCCGGCTTCCCCACTTTGATCATTGTCATGCTCTTTTTAGGTGGCATCCAGCTTTTCTCTTTGGGAATTATAGGAGAGTACGTGGGGCGCATTTTCAAGGAAACCAAAGGCCGTCCTACCTACATAGCCTCTGATTATAACGAGGAGAAGTTGGGGTATGACCGTTAAGGAAGGCAAGGCGGTGAAACCCGTCCCACCTTATTGTCCATTAGCTTTATTGACAGTCTTGTGCTCTTTTACCAGATACTCCGCACTCTGCAATGTGGAGAAACAGTATTTTTTCATCACGTAGAATGTACTGTCCTCCCCTGTTACAAGTTGCAAGGCATTTCCTTGCTTCTTATATTTGAATTCCTGCCGGTCATGTGGAGAATAAATATATAGGTGGGTTGTATTTGTAGCCGCTATCAAATTATCGGCGGAGAAATAGACATACGGGCGTTGTTCTGTTAACAAATTTATGCCGAAGTCGTTTTGGGTATAACTCATGTTCAGCAGTCCGAGTAAAGTCGGTGCCACATCAGTCTGGCCGCCCGGCTCTTGTCTGATTTCGGGCTTGATGCCTTTTCCGTAAATCATTAGTGGAACATGGTTGCAGGATTGTGGTATTTCACAGTCCGGACTTCCTACCAATTTCCCATGGTCACCCAGCAAAACAAAGATTGTATTTTCAAACCAGGGTTGTTTGCGTGCTTCTTGCATGAATTGCCGGATGGCCCAGTCCGCGTATTCCACAATCTGATCTTCAAGCTTTGTGCTGTGTGGTTTGAAATAGTCAGGTATCACATACGAGGGATGGTTGCTGATAGAAAGCAATACGGTAAAGAAAGGTTGTCTTTCTTCTGCTCTTTTGTTCAGAATGGGCAAGGCATATTGATATAGGAAATCGTCTTGTACACCAAAGCTGTTAACGACTTTATCTTTTGGGTAGTTTTCTTGTGCATATATTTCATCAAATCCGTTAGTGCGGAGAAAAGCGTTCATATTATCGTATTGTGATTCGTGCGTCATGAAGAATAGGTTCCGATAGTCATTATCCTTTAATACGGTGGGCAACCCCGAATAGACAGGTACCACTGCTCCTTTCATGGCATTCCGTTTCATGATGGCAGGGAAAGAGTAGAGGGTGGCATACATTCCGTGGTTGGTATGTATGCCCGCTGAATAAAAATGGTCAAAACTGAGAGATTCCAGATAAAGGCTGTCTAGGAAAGGAGTCAGTTTTTTGGTAGATCCGAAATGCTCCATCAAGTTGGCCGACATCGATTCCATGAAAATAAGAACAACATTCTTTTGTGTAGGGACGGCTGCGCATTTCACTTCACGTGCAATGGGGGAGATGCCTTCTATTCCTTTTCTTTGCAATATACTTTGCATATTGGTTATTGCCTCCTGTTCCGGCATCAGGTGAAGATAGCGGTTTTCCTTACGGTTATCATCCAGTGTGCTGGTAAGTAGATTAAAGACAGGATTAACCCCTAGCTGATTCAGAAATGGATCGGTGCAATAGTATGCTTGACTTACTCTGATGGGGTTATATCCCATGCGTCCCCGTATTCCGAATAGACAAAGTCCTATACAAACAGCACCGGTGGCGAATATACATAGGCGGTTTATCGGGCTGATGGAAGTAGATTTCGAATTGATGAGATGATAGAAATAAGAAGATAACCGTAGTACACTTCCTGACAGCAGAAGAATAGATATCAGTCCTAGAAAAATAGGGAAATAGAATGATGTCTCACCCAATACCATTCCGGCAGTAGTGGCTCCATATCCGAACCAATTGTAAATGGAAGAATTGATTGTTTTAAAAAAATAGGAGAAATAAGGGATGTTGGCTGCCGAAATAATGAACGACAGTGAATAAAATAGAATGAAAAAGATAGAGATAAATCTGAATACCCACTTGGAGTGATAGTTGCAGGGAGCGGTTATCCATAAAATGACTAATGGTAACAGCAATATGTAGCAAGCTATAACATTGTCAAACCATAGCCCTTTTATAAATGCAGTGGCTTGCATGAGAAAGTTGTTTTGTATATCGGGAGGAAACTGATAATCTATTGAGGTGAACAGGACAAGCCGGAACAGGAAGAAAAAAAGTAAAGCAACTATATGTATGATAAATAAGTAAAGTAAAGAAAGAGTAAACTGTTGGATAAGCTTAGCTTGATTCTTACATGCTGTTACAAATTGCTGCATGAGTGAACGGAGATATTTCATTTGTTTTAGTAAAGTTTGCATTTGTTTGAATCAATTCGGATGATTAACAACAAAGGTAAACAGAATTTTAGAAATATCAAAAGAGGGTATGCCAAAAGTAAAATTGGCTGCCAATTTGTTCACTTTAGGGGCAAACATGTGAGTCCGCCCGAAAATATGGGCAAGCAGTTTCCGTTTCTTATTCTATTTTCGGGAAGGAGTAAGGCGGTCTCGTTTCATAGTCAGAACAAAAGGACAGAATAGCCGTGCTATCCGGTTGAGGCGCTCCAGACGTCCGTCTTTCCGCGTTCCGTTTAATTTCTGCCGGAGGAGTTCCCATAATTGCAGTTTTACTTGCTCTGTTGTGCTTAATTTGGCAATGCGGTTGTAAAGCATTCCTCTCCGTATACATCGTTTGTATCTGCTCAGGTGGGTAAGGTGTTGTTCCATAATGCGGACTATCTCAATATCTTCGCTCTTACCCCCTCCGTTGTTTTCAGCTTTGACGGTAACTTTCTGGGTATGTTGTCTGAAGTAGTTCAGTACTTCATATCTTTCTATAATGTCTCCTTGCATTGCCATATAAAACCAGAACAGCCAGTCGCCGCTGTAGCGCATTTGCAGGCATTGTTCCATATTTTGGACATTTACCATGCTTTTTCTGAAAATGGCCGAGCTTGCATTGGCTATGTAACCACGCCAGTAAAGGTTATGTTCGGCATAAGTTTCCCCATTAAACACGGCGTATGGAGGTATGGCAGATTTCCATTTGTTCATGTCGCAACTCAGCACATTACCGTCTTTATCAATATACTTGGAACCGGCAAAGCATACGGCGGCTTGTTGGTATTTCTCCATTAAAGGAACTACTTTCTCTAAAAAAGTAAGCTCACACAAGTCATCGGCTTCGGCTATCCATATATATTTTCCTTTGGCTAATTGCATGCCTTTAAACCATTGTTTAAATGGATTTCCGGTGTTGTGTTCGTTTAATAGAATATGGCTCACTTTGGCATGGTCTTGATAGTCCGATAATACCTCTTCGCTACCGTCTGTTGAGGCATCATCAAGTAAAATCAGTTCGATATTCTGATAGGTCTGTTGCAGAATACTCTGAATTCGTAGATTGAGGTATCGTTTATAATTATAATTAGGTACCACTACACTGACCAAGGGAAGTGCATTCATGCTCTATTGTTAAGTTAGTTCTTGTTTTATTTCTACAAATGTAATGTTATACAGGTAAATAAACAAGTTGCTTCTTTGTTTTTTTTTCAAAAAACAGGAATTTTGTTGAACTTTTAAAAAGAAACGATAATTAACATTTTAGTATGCAGTCTTTCTTGTACCTTTGCATTATACACTACATAGCATTTGCTGTATTAAACTAAAAATTAAATTAGACATTAGACTATTGTTTAAATTCAATTAGTATGAGAAAGAAAATTCTTTTTATTATTCCGTACATTCCTTATCCGCTGGATTCGGGCGGTAATCAAGCTTTCTTTAATATGGTGGAGTATTTGCGTCATAAGATGGCCGTATCTGTATTGCTTTATCCTGAAACAGGGAGACGTATGCAAGATGTAGAGTCATTGAAGAAAATTTGGGATAATGTGGATTTCTTTATTTATACTCCTAAAACTAAAACTGTCAGATTACCCAAAATTAAACATCCTTTTTATTATAAATGGCTGCAAAAGATACATGCGTCTGTAACCCGTAAAATGAACCGGCAACAGATATGGACGGATGAAACGGGCGAAGTTGTGGATTTAGTACGGGGAAAGAGTACTTTGTTCAGCTCTTGTTTCCAGCCGCTAGACCAGGGGTATGTGGAGTATGTTTCTCAGGTGGCTCATTCAGGTTTTGATATTATTCAAGTAGAGTTTTATGAACTGTTGTCATTGGGATTCTTGTTGCCTGAAAATGTACAGACTATTTTTGTGCATCATGAACTCCGCTACATCCGTAATGAAAAGGAGATTACTTTGTTCAGGGAACAGACTGCCGGTGACAGGATGTTGTTTCATATAGCAAAGGATTTTGAGCGCAGTGCATTATTGAAATATAAAGATGTTATTGTTCTGACTGAAGTAGACCGTAAAATTATGGAGGACTTCATAGGACGGAAAGACCATATCTACACTTCTCCGGCTGTGGTGCAAGTGGGTGACAGGCTGGAACAGCCTTTTGTTCCGGTCCAAAGCGGACGCCTGACTTTTGTGGGAAGTGAGGATCATTTTCCCAATCTGGATGCCGTGGCATGGTTCTGTCACGAAGTGATTCCGCATCTGCGTAAACGTCATTTTTCGTTTACATTGCAAGTAATTGGTAAATGGCGTGGAGAGTGTATCAATCGTTTGCAGTCCGAATACCCGGAACTGAAGCTGGTAGGCTATGTGGAAGATCTGGGCTCTTTTTTAAAAGGCAGTGTTGCTGTTGTTCCAATACGTATCGGTAGTGGTATGCGTATGAAAATATTAGATGCTGTATTGTCAAAAGTACCTTTTGTAACGACGGCAAAGGGTGTGGAAGGCATTGATTTTAAGGATGGTGAAGATTGCTTGATTGTTGATGACCCTGCCGGATTTGCAGAAGCTGTCATAGCCTTGTCAAGTAATCCGCAGTTGCAGAGACAGTTGGTTACCCATGCGGAAGACAGTTTGCGGCAAGTATATAACCCCGGACAGATGCAGGAAAGAAGGCTTGCCGTGTATGAACAAATATTAGGGGATAAAGTGGGGTAATCTTGGGTGATTATTTCTTTTTTGTTACCTTTGCGGCATTATATATAATTGATAATTATGCTGAAACAGTTCTTTAGTTTGTTGAAGCGGTATATTCTTCCATACCGCAAATATTTGACATGGGCATTGATACTGAACTTTCTGTCGCAATGGCTTAATGTGTTTTCGTTCATGGCGATTGTGCCAATTTTGAACATTCTGTTCAAAATTGATACCAAGTCTTATGAGTACATTCCTATGGATATTCATAATTTGGATAAGGATGTACTCATAAATAATGCCTATTACTTTGTGAGCAATTTTGTGGCTACAAATGGTGCGTTCTATACACTTGCCATGATGGGAGGAATACTTATCTTTATGACTATGTTGAAAACTGCCGGTTATTTTGCTTCTGCGGCTGTCATGGTACCTTTGCGTACAGGTATTGTCCGGGATATCCGTATTCAGGTTTATAATAAAGTGTTAAGTCTTCCTTTGAGTTTTTTCTCAGAAGAACGTAAAGGAGATATCATAGCCCGTATGAGTGCGGATGTTACGGTGGTGGAGAACTCGTTGACCAGTTCCATCGATATGCTTATCCGTAATCCTATCGCTCTTTTGGTTTGTTTTGTCACTCTGTTTTCGGTAAGTTGGCAAATGACGCTTTTTGTTATCTTTATTTTACCTCTGACAGGTTGGATAATGGGGGTTGTCAGCCGGAAGCTGAAAAGACAGTCCTCTACAGCACAGGCGCAATGGGGAGATATTATGTCCCAATTGGATGAAACATTAGGAGGTTTAAGGGTTATCAAAGCGTTTATAGCCGAAAGCAAAATGTCTGCCCGGTTCTCTAAAACAAACAATGACTTCCGCGATGCAATGAACGAGATGATTATCCGGCAAAGTTCAGCCCACCCCATGAGTGAGTTTTTAGGTACTTGTGTGATTGTGACCGTGCTGTTGTTTGGCGGTGCTTTAATCTTAAATACAAACTATGCTCCGATGGATGCGGCTACTTTCATATTTTATCTGATTATCCTTTATAGTATCATCAATCCTTTGAAAGAATTTTCAAGAGCATTTTATAATATTCCGCAGGGATTGGCCAGTATGGAGCGAATTGATATGATATTGAAAGCGGAAAATCATATCGTAGAGCCGGAGCAGCCTTTGCCATTGGACGCTTTCACAGATAAGTTAGAGTTTAAAAATGTAAGTTTCAGCTATGTAGAAGGACGTCCGGTCTTGAACCATATCAATCTGACGGTTCCTAAAGGAAAAACGATTGCGCTGGTGGGTCAGTCCGGTTCCGGAAAGTCTACTTTAGTGGACTTGGTACCGCGTTATCACGATGTATCGGAGGGTGCATTGCTGATTGACGGCAAGAATGTGAAAGATGTATCCATCCACAGTTTACGTTCTCTGATTGGTAATGTAAATCAGGAAGCTATTCTGTTTAATGACACCTTCTATAACAATATTACTTTTGGTGTAGAGAATGCCACTATGGAGCAAGTAATAGAAGCTGCCAAGATAGCGAATGCACATGATTTCATTATGGAAACGGAAAAAGGATATGACACGATGATTGGTGATCGTGGAGGGCGTTTGTCCGGTGGTCAGCGTCAGCGTGTCAGTATAGCCCGTGCAATTTTGAAAAATCCTCCTATCCTTATATTAGATGAGGCTACTTCGGCTCTTGACACAGAGTCCGAGCGTTTGGTTCAGGAAGCGTTGGAGCGTTTGATGAAATCGCGTACTACTATCGCTATCGCGCATAGATTGAGTACCATTAAGAATGCCGATGAAATTTGTGTACTTTATGAAGGTGACATTGTAGAAAGAGGAACTCACGATGAACTGATAGCCTTAAATGGATATTACAAGAAGTTGAACGATATGCAGTCTTTGTAAAGTGGAGCAAATAAAGAAATTGGCAATTGTTATTCCCGCCTACAAGGGGCGTTTCCTTAAGGAAACGCTCGACTCAATTGCAGTTCAGGCCCATAAAGATGAGTTCGTGTTATATATAGGTGATGATGCAAGTCCTGAAAGATTGGATAAGATTGTGGAATCTTATCAGAATAAGGTAAATCTGGTGTATCATCGCTTTAGCGAAAATATGGGGGGCAAAGATTTGGTGGCCCATTGGGAGAGGTGTATCCAGCTGTCTGCAGAGCCGTTTATCTGGCTTTTCTCGGATGATGATTTGATGCCGGCTGATGGTGTGGAACGTGTCATGGAGGCTTTGTCGCGCCCACACCATCAGCGAGGATATTTCTTTCGTTTTCCATTAGCTGTCATTGATGGTGAAAACAAGCGGATACGTGCCAATCGTCCTTTGGAAGAAGGAAGTGTGTCTTGTTACCGGCTGCTGCTAGATAAGTTACAGGGAAAGATAGATTCGGCTGCCGTAGAGTACGTGTTCAGTCGGGAGATATGGCAGTCGGCAGGTGGTTTTGTTCATTTTCCTATGGCTTGGTGTTCGGATGATGCTACGTGGGCTGCTTTTGCCCGTCATGCGGGGGGTGTTATTTCTTTGCCGGGGCAGCCTGTATGTTGGAGGAATGTTGAAGGTGCAAACATCAGTAATTCTGCCGGTCATGACAAAGATAAATTGCACGCTACTATTCTTTTCTTGAGATGGATGAGGAATATGTTTTCCGATTATGTGGATGATCCGGAGCTGATTAATGCATTGCAATGCTATATCCATACCATCCTTCGTATTTCATTGCATAAACATTATAATATATGTGGTTTGTGGGGGGGTATCTATGGCTTTGGGAAGATTTAATAAAAGGGCGGCCTTTACTACGTTTTTCAGGAATTTTAGGTTGTTCTCTTAATTTCATTTATGCAGCCGCTTGCGATTTCTCAAGAGTGCCTGTATTTTCATAAAAAGTTTGGGTGCATATATGCCCTCACTTCATATTTCTGTCCTGTATGTATAGTCAGATGTATATCTTCCTGTCATATATTGTTTCACTTTTTTAAAGAAGGACATTGGGGAGTTTTTTCATCCGTAAGGAATTGTGTGGTTTTAAAATCAGATTCATCCTTAAAATATCTTATCCGCATCCCTAAACATTTCTTGCTGTATGGTTAAGGGCTTTCTTCCTGTTTGTTTTATCTCCGCAAGCCTTTGGAGTTAACTCCATAGCCTTGGGAGATAACTCCAAAGCTTATGGAGATAACTCCAAAGGCTATGGAGATAG
>OHNA01000596.1_pt1 | contig 11906 bp, 10 predicted proteins | sample 1569481 | NCBI WGS metagenome assembly OHNA01 (sample SAMEA3879542, study PRJEB24766) | human gut metagenome | biome: human-associated habitat; feature: feces | place: USA | collected 1985/1987 | reverse complement strand
CGTCAAATGCACCGCATAAATGCGTGCATTTTCCTCGTCGCCATAACAAAAAAAGAAAGGCCGGATCTTCCGGTCTTTCTTTTTCTAACTTTTTATCTTAGTTTCCGTATTTCTCCACCTGTTCTTTGATCAGTGCTTTGTCTTCAAAGTAATTGATCTTCATGGAACGTCTTACCTCGGCAAGTGTCTCGGCAGCAACCTTTTCTGCCTTTTCACTGCCTTCTTTTAAGATATCAAATACAGTCGGGATGTCCTTCTCCCACTGCATACGTCTCTCACGGATCGGTGCCAGCTCAGCCTGCATTACGTTGTTCAGGAATTTCTTTACCTTCACATCACCAAGTCCGCCTCTTGTATAATGCGCCTTCAGTTCATCCAGATTCGCATAATCCGGTAAGAATTCAGCAAAGTATTCGTCCTTACAAAAAGCATCCAGATAAATAAATACCGGATTGCCCTCTACCCTACCCGGATCCTCTACACGCAGATGATTCGGATCGGTAAACATGGACATAACCTTTTTCTTGACATCTGCCTCTGTATCGGAAAGGTAGATACAGTTGCCGAGTGACTTGCTCATCTTTGCCTTACCATCAATACCTGGAAGTCGCATACATGCCTGATTATCCGGCAGCATGATCTTCGGATCTACCAGTGTTTCGCCGTATACTGCATTAAATTTATGTACGATCTCTTTTGTCTGCTCCAGCATCGGCATCTGATCTTCTCCGACCGGAACAACCGTTGCTTTAAATGCTGTAATATCTGCCGCCTGACTGATCGGATACGTAAAGAATCCGACCGGAATGCTGGCTTCAAAATTACGCATCTGGATCTCTGCCTTTACAGTAGGATTTCTCTGCAGTCTGGAAACGGTAACCAGATTCATATAGTAGAAGGATAACTCCGTCAGCTCCGGAACCATAGACTGGATAAATAACGTAGAAACCTTCGGGTCCAGTCCGCATGCAAGATAGTCAAGCGCAACTTCTACGATATTCTGTCTGACCTTCTCCGGGTTGTCCGCATTATCGGTCAGTGCCTGTGCATCTGCGATCATAATATAAATATCATCATAGTTTCCTGTATTCTGCAGCTCTACACGTCTGCGCAGTGAACCGACATAATGTCCGACATGCAGCTTTCCTGTTGGTCTGTCACCTGTTAAAATTACATTTCTCATTGTTTTTTACTGTCCCTTTCAAGCTTTTCTTCAATACCTTTATTATAACAGAGCACACCTATAAATCAACAACTATCTCTCTGTATAAAAAAGCCGGTCAAAATCTACGATCCTGCTCTTTTTGTTTATTACTTCCACGGTTGTCACCGCACAATTTTTCGGAACACCGCCGCGCCAGATATCCGTTTTATCTGCAAAGAAATTACATAAAAAACAACGACCCGCCGCTCCGTGTGTGGAGACCAGGATATGCTTATCCTGATATGCCGGATCTGCCAGAAGCGACTGATAAAAGTCTGCCGTCCTTTGGATCACCTGCGAAACCGACTCCCCATGCGGTGGTACCTCGCAGTATAACGGATTCTCATAAAACTGCTTCTTATAATCCGCCGGCAGAATGGTACTGTCGATCAGCGACTCTCCTTCCCAGTCTCCAAATGAGATCTCCTGGATCCGTTCATCTGTCAGAATAGGAATATTTCTGCCTTCCGTTATACATTCAGCTGTCTGCAACGCTCTTTGCAAAGGGCTTGAGATCACCAGATCGATCGGTATATCCTTCATACCGATCCCAGTTTCCTTTGCCAGCCTGATACCCTCTTCTGCCAGCGGGATATCGGTCTGTCCCTGCAGCCGTCTTACTTTATTCCATGCGGTTTCCCCATGCCTTATCACATATAAGATCATTTTTCCGTTTCCTCGTATGCTTTATATTTTTTCAACTCTGCAATATACTTCTCACCGAGCACAGTCAGTGGCATATTTTTCTTCTTAATATATCCGATTTCCATCTTCTCATCGGTATCAAACGGAACCGCCACATATTCGTCTCCGTTTAATTCATTACAGATAATACCGGAGCATAATGTATATCCATTCAGTCCGATCATCAGATTCAGCATCGTTGCACGATCATCCGCCTTAATACTCTGTCTGTATTCATGCGTGGAAAATACTTCTTCTGCCAGATAAAAGGAATTGTTGTCTCCCTGCCCGAATGCCAGATTCGGATAGGGGCGCAGATCCTCAAATGTGATCTTCTCCTTTCCCGCCAGCGGATGTGAGCTTGCCATAAATACATAAATATCACAGGAGAACAACGGCTTAAACTCCAGTGCATTTTCCCGGAAGATCTTGGAAAGTGCTTCGCGGTTAAATTCATTCCGATACAAAACGCCGATCTCACTGTGCTGCTTTTTGACATTTTCGATTACTTCATAGGTCTTTGTCTCATGCACGGAAAATTCATAGTCATCCATTTCCAGTTCCTTTGCCACCTTGATAAACGCCTGCACGGCAAAGGTATAATGCTGCATGGAAACACTGAATTTCTGTTTCTGCATTTTCTTTTCGATAAATTTTTCTTCCATCAGGCGATACTGCTCGATCATCTGTCTGGCATATCCTAAGAAATCCTCTCCCTCTGCGGTGATCACAATACCACGGCTGGAACGCTGGAACAGCGGAAAACCGATCTCCTCTTCCAGATCACGGATCGTCACGGACAGACTCGGCTGCGAGATAAAAAGCTCTGCTGCCGCCTTATTCATGGATTTATTTTTTGCAATGCAAACTGCATAGCGAAGCTGTTGAAGTGTCATATGTCATTTCCCTTTGTATTATGTAAACTATTATGAATTACCCCAGTGCAACATCCAGTGCCATCATCAGCGTAAAACCGACTGCAAATACAACGGTTCCGATGTTAGAATGATTACCCTCTGACATTTCCGGTATCAGTTCCTCTACGACAACATACATCATGGCTCCTGCCGCAAAGCTTAAAAGATATGGAAGAACCGGTAAAATAAAAGGTGCCGCCAGAATCGTAAGAAGTGCACCGATCGGTTCTACCAGACCGGATAATGAGCCATAAACAAATGCCTTTGTCTTACTCATGCCCTGGCCGCGCAGTGGCATGGAAATGATCGCACCCTCCGGGAAGTTCTGGATTGCAATACCGATGGCAAGAGCCAGTGCACCTGCTGCGGTGATCGTACTGTTGCCTGCCATATAGCCTGCAAATACAACGCCGACCGCCATCCCCTCCGGGATGTTGTGCAGCGTTACCGCCAGAAGCAGCATGGTCGATTTCTGCCATGACTTCTTCGGACCTTCTGCTTCTTCACTCTTCATATGCAGATGCGGAATCACATGATCCAGCAAAAGTAAAAACAAAATGCCGACCCAGAACCCGGCTACTGCGGGGACAAATGACCATTTTCCCATTGTCGCCGACTGTTCCATGGCCGGAATCAGCAGACTCCAGATGCTTGCTGCCACCATGACACCTGCTGCAAAGCCCGTCAGGGCTCTCTGCACAAGATCTCCAATATTTTTTCGTAAAAAGAAAACACAGGCAGAACCAAGTACCGTTCCAAGAAACGGTATCAGGACGCCTCTTATGATCTCAATATTCATCTTTCCTCCTGCTAACTGCCAATTTCCATTGCGATCTCACCGCCAATGGAAACCATGCCATCTATGAAAGCCGCTGTGACCTTCCCATGCGAGAATGTAACGGATGCTGTAATACAGCCGCCGGGCTGCTGTATGTCATAGGTGCATGTTTCCTGCTCTGCTGCGGTCTGTTCACACTGCTGTTGTGCCAGATAGGAAGCTGCTGCCACACTGCCTGAACCGCAGCTGTTTTCATAAACAAGACTATCCGTGGCGCGGACGTGTACTGCCGGTGTCATTCTATATCCTTCCGCAGTTTTTTCCAGATACATGACGCCCGCGGCTTCTGCATCATATTTCTGATACAAAAGAGCAAGCAATTTTTTCAGATCGTCCGGCTCCGGCATTTTCTTTTCTGTGATCAGATGCACAATTCCTTCAAATATAACAACCGGATAACTGCCAAGTCCTACAGAAAGCTCATCGATCTTAAGCGGACATGGCATCTGTGCTTTTGCACTGCCCCTCGCCGGGTCAGTTTCGATCCGCATGGGAGCACTGTTTCCGCTGATCTCGATCACGGCTTCCTGCCTGCGCATTTTTTTTGCTATATACTTTCCAAAGCTGCGCGCTGCATTTCCGCAGAATTCACCGCCCATCATCTGAAGACGTGCCTCGCCTCCAACCTTAGGCTCTGTTATAAATCCTACCTGTTCTACCTTCCACTGCGGATCCTGCATGATCGCTGCAGCCACCGATCGGTAGTCGTCATCTGCCACACCATCCTTTACGATTGCTGTGATATTTCCCGCCGGGTCCGCAATCACAAAATGAATTTCCATTTTTTTCTCCCTGTCACTTTGATCAATACGAGATGCGCTCTGCAAATCCCGCTCTGATCAGCGGTCGTCAAATGCACCGCATAAATGCGTATATTTTCCTCGTCGCCATCACTCAAAAATCCTGCCGGCCTCGCCGTCAGTCGTGCTTCGCACTTTACGATTTTTTCGTTGTACGTTCGGTCAAAATCAAATACAAGCTTCGCTTGTGCTTGATTTTGTTCCTCACTACAAAAAGAGAGAGCAGACCTCTGCTCTCTCCGGGTTTTATTACTTATTTACCAAGGCAAACCATTGCCGGCAGATTGTAGTCTTCGTAATTTGCTACGATCTTGTCAAATGTACCGTCAGAAACCATCTCATTGAGTGTATTCTGTACCTGATCGCAAAGCTCTGTATTGCCCTTCTTAAAGCCGATCGCATACTGCTCTGTAGAAATTGGTGTATCAAGCTGGCGGAACATATCGCCTCTTGAGCTGATCTGATACTGTGCTACACCGATATCAACAGCAATGGCATCGATAGAACCTGCTTCCAGATTCATGAATGCGCTGTTGTAGTCAGCTACCTGCTGCAGATCTGCAAAAGTTGCTGCCAGTGCAATATTGTCTTTGTTATCTTCACTGTCATCTGTCAGTGCTGTCAGTGCGGAAGAATCAGCCTGTGTTGCCACTACCTTACCGGCCAGATCTTCTAAAGACTGGATATCGGAATCTGCCGCTACAACTACAACAATACTGTTGTCTACATATGGCTCACTGAATGTATAATCATCCTCTCTGCCCGTCATGGTAAAACCATTCCAGATACAGTCGATAGAACCTGAATTCAGTTCCATATCCTTTGCATCCCAGTCGATTGGCTGCTTTACAAGTTCCCAACCGTTACGGTCGCAGACTTCCTGTGCCAGATCAAGGTCAAATCCGACATATTCACCGTTTTCATCCATATAACCATATGGCGGGTATTCTGCATCAAATCCGACAATAAGCTGTGTTCTGTCGCCCGCTGCTGTTTCATCTGCTGCGTCTGTTGCTTCATCACTTGCTGCTACATCTGTTGCCTCATCTGTAACGGCATCTGTTGCTGCTGCATCACTTGCTGTGTCCTCTGCGCTGCTGCCACATCCGATCATGCTCATGGCAAGAATGGCTGACAGGATCACTGCTGTCACCTTACTGCTTTTTTTCATCTTTTCTCCTCCTCTGGTATGTTACATACCTGTTAGCTATCTACAGATTTTACTCTGTAACATCGTATAACAAGCCACATTATACCATTGAGGTGTCTTTTTTTCAACTCTTATGAAACAGAGAAAATCCCTTTTTCTCTTCTGCCTCCCCGGTTGTAATGCCAAGCACCTTGTATCCGGTTGCTTCAATGGCTGCTTTTACCTTCTCTTCATCAACCGGCTGCTCTGTCAGAATTTCTGTTGTACCTTTCTTATGAGAGGAAGATACTTTCTTTACCTCGATTGCATTTCTGACTGCGTCATTGACATGGCTTTCACACATACCACACATCATACCGTCTACTTTTACTGTTGTTTTGATCATATTCTCGTCTCCTTCTAATGTTTCATCCTGCACAGATTCCATGTCTGTCTGTGCTTCTTTTACCTGCACTCCGTTCTTTTTTACAGAGGCTGATTTATGAGTTACTTTTTTATCTTTAGACGCATCGTACATCCGAAACAGGTTCAGACGAAGTGCGTTAGATACAACGCAAAAACTTGACAGGCTCATTGCAAGCGCACCGAACATCGGATTTAATTTCCATCCAAACAGCGGGATCCAGACACCCGCAGCCAGCGGAATACCGATCACATTATAGAAAAATGCCCAGAACAGATTTTCATGGATATTTTTCAGCGTTGCACGACTTAACCGGATCGCCGCGGGGATATCAGAAAGACGGCTCTTCATCAGTACGATATCCGCCGCATCCATGGCGATATCCGCACCTGCACCAATGGCAATACCGATGTCTGCACGAGTCAGCGCAGGTGCATCATTGATACCGTCACCGACCATGATCGTCTTGCCCTGCTGCTTCAGGGAACCGATCACCTGCTCCTTGCCATCCGGCAGAACACCTGCGATCACTTCATCCACACCTGCCTGTTTACCGATCGCACGGGCTGTCTGCTCGTTGTCTCCGGTTAACATAACAACTTTTATGCCCATATTCTGTAATTCTGCGATTGCCTGTGGGCTGTCCTCCTTGATCACATCCGCCACAGCGATCATACCCAGAAGCTTTCCGTCTCTGACAAACAAAAGAGGTGTTTTCCCTTGCTTTGCAAGCTGCTCTGCCTGCTGTTGCAGCTTCTCCCCGTTTTCCTCAATTTTTTCTCTGATAAAAGTATAACTACCACCGAGCAGACTGCTGCCTTCTGTCTTGCCGCTCAGTCCGTTGCCCGGAAGTGCGGTAAAATCTGTGATCATCCGTGGCTTCAGTTCTCTGCTCTGTGCCTCCTCCAGCACGGCTTTGGCAAGCGGATGCTCGCTTTTCTGCTCCAGTGTATATGCCATGGTAAGTAATTCTTCTTCCGAAATACCTTCTGCCGGAAGCACATCCGTTACCTTTGGCTCACCGCGTGTGATCGTACCTGTTTTATCCAGTGCAACGATCCGGGTTTTTCCTGTTTCTTCCAATGAGACGGCTGTTTTAAATAAAATACCGTTTTTTGCCCCCATACCGTTGCCTACCATGATCGCAACCGGTGTTGCCAGTCCGAGTGCACATGGACAGCTGATGACCAGAACGGAAATACCTCTTGCCAGTGCATAGGCAAAATTCTGTCCTGCCAGAAGCCATACCAGTGTAGTGATCACTGCGATCGTGATAACGACCGGTACAAAAACACCGGATACCTTATCTGCGACCTTAGCGATCGGTGCTTTTGTTGCAGATGCATCTTCCACAAGCTTGATGATCTGGGAAAGTGTAGTATCCTCACCGACTCTCGTTGCCCTGCAGCGCAGAAACCCCGACTGGTTAATCGTAGCAGAACGTACCATATCTCCTTCTGCCTTATCGACCGGAATACTTTCGCCTGTGATGGCAGCTTCGTTAACTGCACTGTTTCCTTCTATGACCTGTCCGTCTACCGGAATGTTTTCTCCAGGTCTGACAACAAAAATATCACCTTTTTGTACTTCATCAATGGATACGGTAACTTCTTTTCCGTCTCTTTCAACCACTGCTGTTTTCGGGGCAAGAGAGATCAATGACTTTAAAGCATCTGTTGTTTTTCCCTTGGATCTTGCCTCCAGCATTTTGCCTACTGTGATCAATGTCAGGATCATCGCTGCCGATTCAAAATAAAACTCCATCATATATTCCATGACAAGCTCTGCATTCCCGTCTGTCTGTGCCCTTGTCATGGCAAGCAGTGCATAAACACTCCAGACAAACGATGCCATGGAGCCCATGGCTACCAGCGTGTCCATATTCGGTGATCTGTGCCACAGTGCTTTGAATCCGCTGATAAAAAACTGCTGGTTGATCACCATGATAATAGCTGCCAGTATCATCTGTACCAGCCCCATTCCCACATGGTTATCCGTAAACCACGCAGGCAGCGGCCAGCCCCACATCATATGTCCCATGGAAAAATACATGAGCACGATCAAAAATACGACCGATGCGATCAGACGTTTTTTTAACAGTGGTGTCTGTGTATCCTCCAGTCCTGTCTCTGCTTCCTTATTCTCTTCCTTTGCATTCTTTAATGAGGCTCCATAACCTGCTGCTTTGACTGCCTCTATGACCGCACTGCTTTTCGCCGTTCCTTCCACGCCCATGGAATTGGTCAGCAGACTGACGGAGCAGGACGTTACGCCCTTCACTTTGGTAACTGCTTTTTCCACCCTGGCACTGCAGGCTGCGCAGTTCATACCGGTTACATGATATTGTTCCATCTTTCTGTCACCCTTTCTGTATCTTTTTATTTCATAAGTTTCTGCAGGGTATTCATCAGCTCATCCACAACCTCTGTCTTTCCTTCCTGAATATCCCTTACCACACAGGAATGGATATGGCTTGACAGAAGTTCTTTATTAAAAGCATTCATGGCCGCACTGACCGCTGAAGACTGCACTAAAATATCGTTGCAGTAAGCATCGTTTTCCAGCATTTTCTGAATTCCTCTGATCTGCCCTTCAATGCGGTTTAAGCGGTTCATCAGCTTTTTCTTTTCTTCCGCCTCTCGCGCGGTCTTCCGCTGGCAGCAGCATGGCATTTCTTTGCATTCTGATTCTTTTTTAGTATCTTTCATCTGCCTTATCTATTTCCTTTCTTCGTTATACGTTCGGGTGAAACCTTCTATAACCTGCTACGCAGGTTATTTCGCCGTACATTTGCTACGCAAATATACGACAATGCTTGGTTTCCTTCCTCACTTTATATACCCCTACAGGGTATTTGTCAAGGAGAATTTTTCTCAAAAAATAAGAGCCGTCCTCCGGCTCTTATCCATACCTGTTGATACAGCATATTTTTTATCTCTTTTTATAAATCACAAGCGTAATAATTTTTAAATTTCCATGCTTAAAGAACACCTTTGAAATATTATCAATAACCTGTGGTTCTCTGGCTTCTCCTTCAACTATAAATATACATCAGTGCTTCCTCTTTTCCAATGCCAACCCAATCAATCGATCCGCCTGATCTGCCATGAACAGCGGGATATTCAGCACATCATCGTCCAGTTTCAGATTGTCCAATGAGAAACGGATGCGAAGCTTGACCTTATCAGGGAACAGTTCCTTGAACTTCTTCATACTCTTGCTGGTTGTGTTGGCTTCGGATTTGACCTCCACGGGGAAGATGTCGTTCTCCCGCTGAACGAGGAAATCCACCTCGTAAGGTGGGTTGTTCTGGCTCCAATAACGGGGCATGACTTCAAACTGAGTAATTAAAGTCTGCAACACAAAGTTTTCGGTTAATGCGCCTTTGAATTCAGTAAATAGGCGGTTCCCTTCGCCAAAGGCAGTGGGAGCCAACTGTGCCAGACGACGGAGCAGTCCCACATCTACCAAATAAATCTTGAAAGCAGACAAGTCATCGTAAGCTGCAATCGGCAAGCCGGGAGCTGAGCTGCGATAAATTTTATGCACCAGACGGGCATCCACCAGCCATTGCAAAGCATCCTCGTACTCACGGGCTCGTGCACCTTCCTTGACCACTTTATAGATAAACTTCTTGTTCTCTCTTGCCAGTTGAGAAGGAATTGATTTCCAGATCATTGAGATTTTCGGGAACTCGCTGAGGTTAGGATGTTTTGCAAAATCACGCTCATAGGCTCCGATGATTCCGGACAATGCTTCCTGCATGGCAGAAACATCCCGTGCCTCCGTCCACATCAATACCGGTTCCGGCATACCACCGGTGACATAGTACATCTTCAGCTTCTCATACAGCGGATTAAAGAAGGCGTCAGGGATAGGTTCAAGGGTATCCACCTGTTCCAGATACTGCGCCAGATTTTCATCACCGTTGGCAAGTAGAAACTCAGCGAAGGTCATTGGGTCAATCTGCATGAAGTTGACCTTGCCTACTGGAAAAGAGGAAGGCTTCGCCAAGGCGATACCTAACAGAGAACCGGCGCAGGCAACATGGTACTGCGGTGCGTTCTCGCAGAAATATTTCATGGAGTTAATGACTTTCGGACAGTCCTGTACCTCGTCAAAGATGATGAGGGTCTTTTCTGGCAATATCTTTTGACCGCTTGCCAGTATAAGGTTTTGTAGAATCCGGTCCACATCCTTGGTTGTTTCAAAAAATTGTTTATATTCTTCGTTTTCGTCGAAGTTAAAGTAGGCTGTATTTTCATAACAGCGTCTGCCGAACTCTTTTAGAATCCAAGTCTTACCCACCTGACGTACGCCCTTCAAGATTAAAGGCTTGCGGTAGGGAGAATCCTTCCAATCCAGCAACTTTTTTAAGATAAATCGTTCCATAGAATCACTCCTCACATTTTTATTGGAGTTTTATGCTTTATAATCACACTTTTATTATATGCGAAATCTATGAACATTACAACCGAAATCACAAAATTATTAAGATTTAATGCTTATTAATCACACTTTTATATGAGATAGTGAAAAACTTTCTACAATAAAGGCAGACCGCAGCCTCAACATTAGTTATATTACATCCTATCATTCCTGTTCCATCCCGGATAGGAAAGGATAATATCAGTATCGTTAAATGGAGTAACAGCTTGCCTTGATGAAATTCACACAACGATGTGTGATTGAAAATACCATTGCAAAAGCAACCTGCTGTTGCCATACGATCTCTATATTGTCCTCTCCATTGATAATCACACCAACTTCGATTCATTTTTCTCTCTTTTTTCTCAAAACAGATTGTAATCTCATTCTGATCTTCTTTAAAAATATCCGCAGCTTATATGGTCTGCACCACAGCCACACATACAATCGGTATCTTATGTCATCGGTCTTACATTGCTTCCCTTTGTGGGTAAAATCTGTCATAACACCAAGAACATCTGTCTTTGGGACTCCACGCTCTATCCCGATGCAGTTATCACCAAGGATGTCATTGTCATATCGACAACATTTACGATTTTACGTTCATTTTAATTTACTTATTTCTCGGGCAGGCTTTCCGATACACATAACGCACCCCATCCCACCTGGTCATTGGGCCATATGTCATAACCGGGCAGTTGTCTGGCTCCCGCATGCAGATAAGCTTTGACTTTTTCTCCATACAAAAAAGGATCATTACCCTGCACAATCCCATATTCCATCAAAAGGGCAGCGGCAGCGGTCACAAAAGGCGTTGCATAGGAAGTCCCGCTCACAACCGCCCCACCTTCGCCCTCTCCGATCCGGATATTGACACCGGGGGCGGCCAGATCCGGCTTGCTGTTTTCCGCCCGATCGTTGCCTGCATCTCCTCTCCCGGAAAATGCCGCATAGGATCTGACATAAGCATTATAAGCACCTACTGTGATTACCTTCTGCGCTGTTGATGGGATTGTCAACGTCTGTGCGGGAGACGGCAGAAGAAACCGCGTGTTTTCAGAGCGTACCACTGCAGACGGCATATATAGACGCAGTTCTCCATTCGCAATACGCCGCGGTGTGATCTCAATCGTCCAGATCCCGGTATTCAGATACGTTTCCACCGGGATAAAATCTATATAAACTTCTTCCCGCTTCCGATAAGGCTGTGGTCTGCCGCTGAAGATCAGAAGCTTGGTCTGTTCCATAACAGCCTGCTGTGCCTCCCCTCCTGCATTCTGATTCCGGATCAGATATTGTTCTCCCGCCGGAGACATGATGGAAATATCCATCCGGTCCGCATACCATTTCCAGAGCTGCAAGGAAAAGCTTCGTTCATATGTCCCCATGGCAAATGAGATCCTCTGTATTTCATTTTCGGAAAGCTTTCCTGCAAAATGCCCGGCAGAAGCCCCTTCATTACCGGCGCCGATACAGATCACA
>OHNA01000592.1_pt1 | contig 11950 bp, 8 predicted proteins | sample 1569481 | NCBI WGS metagenome assembly OHNA01 (sample SAMEA3879542, study PRJEB24766) | human gut metagenome | biome: human-associated habitat; feature: feces | place: USA | collected 1985/1987 | reverse complement strand
TGTGAACATCAAAAAAGTTAAAGAAAAATTAAAATCTTGATACTATACAACAAATGCTTGGACAAAAGCAAGCGAAATCGCAAAAAAGTTGAAACAATTTTGCGGACAAAAAAATACAGATCACAAACAAACCAAATAAAAAATATACATGGAGGTAACAAACAATGAAGCAAAGAAAGATATTTGCGATTTTGGCAATGGTCTTGGTCCTCGTGCTTACGGTCGGCGTGTTCGCAGCGTGCAACCCGAAAGATAACGGCAAAGATCCAACCGATCCCGATGCGGAAAAACTCGAACAATATCTTGCCGAGTCTGCGAGAATCTACGGAGAGCAACTCGGTGATTTTAAAGCAGCATATGAAAAAGCTGTTGCAGAAACAAAAAACACCAGCAAGAGATATGCTCTTATGGCAATTGCAGAAGCAAAGTTGATGGAATCCGCAGTTTTCATTCCCGGTAGTGCACAAGGCGGTACCTATGCAATCAGCAAAGTCGCGCCCAACACTATTTCTTCTGTTTTGTGGGGCAACGACAGTGATCGTTTCCACAACGCAATCCTTGCCGACAAACTCATCACGGCAGCAGACAGAACGGCATTGAAAGAAACATGGTCAACTTTGAGAGCAGAAGGCAAAACTGCAAAAGATTATGAAACGGCTGTCAGAACTTATTTCTCAGAGCATGGTTATAGCGTGAAAACAACCTACAACATGGGTTATGCTTCCGATCCTCAAACTTGGGACGCTCAAGCGACCTCTCGTGCGGCAGACTCCGAGGCAATCGTCAACACATATGATTCCTTGATGGAATACGATGCATTCAACGTATTGCAACCGGCTCTTGCAGAAAGCTACACCGTGTCCGAAGATGGACTCACCTATACTTTCACTCTCCGCCAAGGCGTTAAATGGGTGAACTCAAAGGGACAAGAAATTACTGAATTGAAGGCAGACGACTTTGTGGCAGGTTTCCAACACATGCTCGACGCAAAGGGCGGTCTCGAATATCTTGTCGAGGGCGTTATCGCAAATGCGGCAGAGTACAATGCCAAAGCAGTTGCGTTTGACAAAGTCGGCGTCAAAGCAGACGGCGATTATAAAGTGGTGTACACTCTTGTCGAACCCAAATCTTATTTTGTAACAATGCTCGGTTACAACGTATTTGCTCCGCTGTGCAGAAGCTTCTATGAATCTCAAGGCGGCAAATTCGGTTCGGAATTCAATGCGTCCGACACAGCTTATAAGTATGGCAAGACGCAAGACAACATTGCGTATTGCGGACCTTATGTTGTCACAACCAACACTGCAAAATCCGAAATCGTGTTCACCAAGAACGATAGCTATTGGAACAAAAACAACATCAATCTCCAAAAGATCACGTGGAAGTACAATGACGGCAAAGACACTTTGAAAGCGTACAATGATACAAAAGCGGGTACTCTTGACGGTGCAGGTCTCAATGCGGATTCTGTTACGCAAGCAAAAACCGATAAAGTCGGTGAAAAGACCTACTTTGATGAATATCACTATGTGACTGCAACCGACGCAACCGCATTCGGTACATTCGTCAACATCAATCGTACTGCATATGCAAACGCACAAGACGGCAAGCTCCAAACTGCAAAAGACAGCGCAGAGCAAGCAAGAACAAAAGCGGCATTGAGCAACGTTCACTTCCGCAGAGCGCTTGCAATGGCACTTGACAGAACTTCATACAATGCACAAACGGTCGGCGCAGAACTCGCATCCGTTTCGCTCATCAACAGCTTCACACCGGGCAACTTCGTTTCTTTGACGGAAGATGTCACCGTTTCAATCAACGGCAAAGACACAACGTTCAAGAAAGGTACGTACTATGGTGCAATCATGCAAGCACAAATCGACGCAGACGAAGTGAAGATCAAAGTTTGGGATCCGACTGCAGATGATGGCGCAGGCAGCAGCGCAGGTTTCGATGGTTGGTACAATGCTGAAAATGCTATGGCAGAACTTAAGATCGCTATCGAAGAACTCAAAGCGCAAGGTGTTGACCTTGAAGAAGGTCCTATCCACCTCGATTTGCCGGCATTTATTTCAAGCCAAATCTACTACAACAGAGCGTTCTCTTACAAGAAATCACTTGCAAACGCTCTTGGTAAGTACGTGACGATTGACCTTGCCGGCGCAACAACAAGCGGCGACTGGTACAATGCAGGTTACTATACAGATTATGGCTATCAAGCAAACTATGATCTTTATGACGTTTCCGGTTGGGGTCCTGACTACGGTGATCCGTCGTCCTACCTTGACACACTCACAGAGGGTGGCTACATGGCAAAGTGCCTCGGCATTTTCTAATGACTGAATTGCGTTGATGACGCTTGTGCGTCATGGACGGGATTTATTCGGCAAGGGATGAGACGTACTCATCCCTTGCTGTAATAAAAACCATGGAGTAAACAATGGCAAAATATCTTGTAAAAAGAATAATACGAGGAATCATCTCCGTCATAATCGTGGTGGGGATTGTTATGCTGCTCATCTACTCGTTGATGAACAGAGATCTCGTATTGGCTGCCGATCCAAACTATACGCGACTGGGTACAAATGACAAAACGATGTACAAGTATAGTTTGTGGGAGCAGTATGGATACCTCGATTACGTTCCGTACGGGGATTATCTTGTTGAACTTGCAAAAAACGGTGAGATAGACGATGACACCAGATCATCGGCGGCACTCCTTGCAAACAATGCAAAAGACGACAATGCGATTGCAAAGGAATATACGCAGAAATTCACCGATTATTATACATCTCAAGGATATACGGTTTCCCGTCTTAAAGGCGTAAATGTCAAAGGCGGAAATCCGGGGCTTTTTGCATACAAAGACATCCACCTTCTCAAACGTTTGTGGAACTACTTTGCAAATATCATTGAAGTCGATTCCATACATTATGCGGAAGAAATAGACGGCGAAAGAGGACTATCCTTCACTTGGTACGATCCCGCATATGGCGGAAAGAAGTTTTCTCCCGCCATTATCGGCAACGGCACAAAACATAAATATTTGTTGTATTTTGACAACAAGTTCCCGTTTATTCATCAGAATATTGTCAGAATCAACCTTGGCGTTTCATATTCGATAAATCAGGGTACGGACATCTCGCAAACCATGACAAGCGAACAAGGTTCTCAAAAAGCAGGCCTTGTCCATTATCCCACGGGCATTGCCGAGGTTTCTCCCGACAATTTGCATTCGGCAACATACATAAAAGGATCGCTTGCGATAAGCGAACTTAATCAAAAGTATTTTGTTGACGATTATACGCAAGTCGTATTGAACAGAAACGCATTTTCAAAACTCGGATTCTCGTTTGTTATCGGTATTTTGTCGGTTATCATGGCGTATGTCCTCGGAGTGCCTCTCGGCATTATGATGGCGCGCAACAAAGACAAACTGCTTGATAAACTCGGCACTTTGTACATAATTTTCATTATGGCTGTGCCGTCGCTTGCATATATCTTTATTTTTGCCGCAATAGGCAGATCCGCAGGTTTGCCCACAACGTTCAGCGTGTCCGAACCTACAAAAGCGATGTATGTCTTGCCTATCATATCTCTTGCGCTTCCTTCGGTCGCAAACCTTATGAAGTGGCTAAGACGATATATGATCGACCAGCAAAACTCCGATTATGTCAAGTTTGCAAGATCGGGTGGTTTGAGCGAGAGAGAGATTTTCAACAAACACATTCTCAAAAACGCAATTATTCCGCTTGTACACGGAATCCCGGGCAGTGTACTCGGTGCGCTCACCGGCGCGATTATCACCGAGCGTGTGTACACCGTCCCCGGCGCAGGCGGATTGCTTGTCGACGCAATCGGAAAATACGACAACGCCGTTATTGTCGGCGTAACGCTGTTCTATGCGGTATTGTCTGTCATTTCGATTATACTCGGCGATATATTGATGGCAATGGTAGATCCGAGAATTTCATTCTCAGATAAGGCGAGGTGACGATATGGAAAATAAAGTAATAGACCTTCAAGAATTCAACATGTCGGATGAAGAGTTGTTCTCTCAGGTCGACAACAACAAGCTTGAATCCGAAAAAATCACCGCGCCCAGATATTCCTATTGGAAGTCTGTGTTCAGAGTATTTTTTAGAGATAAAATCAATATTGTTCTTTTGGCGCTGTTGTTTTTGGTTGTTGTGTTTGCGTATATCTATCCTATGTGTATCCAATACGATAGGTTTGCAAACATAAACGATCTTTCATCCCAACACTTGACGCCGTCGCAGGCAATTGACAAGTACGGATTCAGCATCCACTATATTCTCGGTACGGGCGGCTCCGGTGAACCTATGTTCGACTCCATTTGGTTCGGTGCGAGAATATCTATAAGCCTTGCTCTCATTTGCGCGGCAATCAACATGACGGTAGGTATCGTAGTAGGCGCAATCTGGGGCTTCTCCAAGAAAGTCGACAAGTTTATGACCGAAGTGTACAACATCATCGGAAATGTCCCGACTATCTTGTTTATTTCGGTTATGGTCATGATTATGTCGGCAAGTTTCTGGACGCTTGTGTTTGCAATGACGATAACGGGGTGGCTGTTCATAGCCTACTTTATCCGCACGCAAGTCATCATCATTCGCGACAGGGAATACAACCTTGCGTCAAAGTGCTTAGGCACGCCGATTTTCCGTATCGCAATGAGAAATATTTTGCCGTTTATGACGTCGATCATCGTTACGCTCGCGGCAACCGAAATCCCGAGTTACATTTCGTCGGAAGTTTTCCTTTCCTACATCGGAATCGGTATGTCGGACATGTCACTCGGAAAAATAATCGAAATGACCAACGCTTCGATGTTTGTTACCGGCAGAGAGCTTGAATTCTGGGCACCCGTTGCGGTGACGGCAATCATAACCATCGTCCTCTATGTGGTCGGTCAAAAACTCGGTGACGCTTCCGATCCGAGAACGCATATGTGAGGTGACGTATGGAAGATAAAAAAGTTTTGTTATCCGTCAAAGATCTCGAAGTCAAATTCCGCGTCAGAGGCAGAATCCTCACCGCAATCCGCGGAATCTCACTCGATATCTATGAAAACGAATCTATTGCAATCGTCGGTGAATCCGGCTCGGGCAAATCCGTCTTTACAAAGACTTTTGCCGGTATGCTCGACTCAAACGGCTTTATTTCGCAAGGCGAACTCATCTTCAACGACGACGAGCTTGCGGATACCGTTGCAACTCCGACAAAATTCGACAAATTCCTCCTCGACGTCGTTTTGAAGCGGCTCAACAAAGCCTCAAAACTCGAACTCGGCGCGGATATCTATCAAAAAATTCTCGCGCTCAAGGCGGAAAAGAAGGAAAAATTCACCCTCAGCGAGCAAGAGCATGAGAAAATGCAGGACGAGATCGACGACCTCAAGTTCAGACGCACCGAGGCGTACAACCTCAAACTCACGCTCAATACGCGCAAGGAAAGAGACAGAGTTAAAGAAACAAACGCGATTATATCCGATTGCGACAAACAAATCAAAGCACTCGAAAAGAAAATCGCTCAGACCGTGCGCGCTCACAAACAAGCGGCAAAAGCCGACCTCGAATTTGCAAAGTATTATGCCGAGAATATGGCAAAGCTCAAAGAGGAATATAAACTCGCTTTGCAGGGCGAAATCGCCGAGGATACCGTGCATCGCAACGAGATTTTAGGCAAGGAAATTTATCTTTCCGTCGGAAGATACGGCGCGCTCGAAAGATTTAAGCTTATTGTCAAACTCATTCTCGCACTGCGTAAGGCTATGCGTCTTGGCGTCGACCTCACAAACGACGAGCAACTCAATCAGATTTTCGATCCGATTGCGTTTAGAGTCAAGTTCCTCGACGGCACCACCGAAACGCAACTCCACGGCGTGTGCGTGCTCAACCTCGCAAAAATCAAGTACACAAAGGACTGGCAAAAGATCCGCGGTACGCGCATCGCAACCGTCTTCCAGGATCCGATGACGTCGCTCAACCCGATCATAACAATCGGCAAGCAAATCTCCTCAATCATCATCAAGCACCAACACTGCTCGGAGGCAGAGGCGAGAAGAAAAGCTGTCGAACTTATGAAGAAGGTGGGTATTCCCAATGCGGAAAACCGCTATGACGACTATCCCTTCCAATATTCGGGCGGCATGCGTCAGCGTATAGTCATCGCAATCGCGCTTTCGTGTCAACCCAAGATCCTCATTTGCGACGAGCCTACAACCGCTCTTGACGTTACCATTCAAGCCCAAATCCTCAAACTTATCAAGGATTTGCAAAAAGAATTTAACTACACGATCGTGTTCATCACCCACGACCTCGGCGTCGTTGCAAACGTCGCGGACAGAGTTGCGGTGTTGTATGCGGGACAAATCGTCGAGCTTGGCACGGTGGACGAGGTGTTTTACGATCCTCGCCACCCGTATACGTGGGCGCTTTTGTCGTCGCTGCCGCAACTTGCGGAAAAGAACACAGAATTGTATTCGATTTCCGGTACTCCGCCGTCGCTTTACAACAAGATCATCGGCGATCCGTTTGCACCGAGAAATCCATATTGTCTGAAAGTGGATACGCTCAAAGAAGCACCTATGTTCCAAGTGACCGAAACCCACTTCGCAAAAACGTGGCTTCTCGACCCCAGAGCGCCTAAAATCGAAAAACCCGAAATCATCAAAGATATTCACGGCAGATTGCTCAAAGCATTCAATATCGAGGAGGTGGAATGATGGACAAAGACAAAATAATCGACGATATCCAAACCTCCGCATTGGATAACTCCACGCCCGTCGAACAAGAACTCGCAGTGGAGCAACAAGAGCATATCGAAAATGCTGCAACCGAACCCGTTGAGGAGCAGGAAACTGCCGTAGAAGAAACGTCCTCGGAGCAAACGTCTTGCGACGAGAGCGACGAAAAACCTGAGAAAAAGTCTGCCGGCAAGGCAATCGGCGACTGGTTTAAAGGCATCGGCGGAAAAATCCAAAGATACTTTAAGGGCGTCGGCGACAACTGGAAAACGCAAATCGACCAATACAAAAACCGCGTGAATACGCTCCCCGAACAAGGTCCGCTTGACGAAAACGGCAGAGAAATTTTGTTGTCCGTCAAGAACGTCGACATCACTTTCGGCAAGGGCGACAAGGCTGTCAAGGCAGTAAAAAACGCGTCTTTCGACATCTATAAAGGCGAAACGTTTTCTCTCGTCGGCGAATCCGGTTCGGGAAAAACCACCATCGGACGCGCAGTCATCAGAGTCAACCCTTGCGCAAAGGGCGAGATTCAATACAAGGGCGTGCGCATTTCGGGCAATATTTCGCATAAACTCGACAGACAGGTCATCAGGAACATCCAAATGGTGTTCCAAGATCCCGCCGCATCTCTCAACGAGCGCGCGACCGTCGACTATATCGTGTCCGAAGGTCTTTACAACTTCCATCTCTTCAAAGACGAAGCGGACAGAGTTGCAAAAGTCGAGCAAATGATCAAAGAAGTCGGTTTGCTCCCCGAACACCTCACGCGTTATCCTCACGAGTTTTCGGGCGGACAACGCCAGCGTATAGGCCTTGCAAGAGCTATGATTATGGAGCCGTCCCTCGTCGTTGCGGACGAACCGATTTCCGCTCTCGACGTGTCTATTCGCGCGCAGGTGCTGAATCTTCTCAACAAGTTCCAAAGAGAGAGAGGTACGACGTATCTGTTCATAGCGCACGACTTGTCAATCGTCCGTTTCATTTCGGACAGAATCGGCGTTATTTACAAGGGCGAAATCGTGGAAATCGCAGAAGCGGAAGAATTGTTCGCGTATCCGCTTCACCCGTACACGAGATCTCTTATCTCGGCAATTCCTATCCCCGATCCGAAGCTCGAAAAGAAGAAAAAATTGTTTGTGTACGATCCCTCGCAACACGATTACAGCGAAGATAAGCCCGAAATGGTGTGCATCGGACACAATCACTATATCTTCGGCAACAAGAAAGAAATCGAAGAGTACAAACGTATAAGGGAAGAGGGTGTTCCGCTCAAATCTTCGTCATTCATGACCGAGCAAGAAGCTCTCGAATATGCCGAAAAAGAAGCGGAAGAACCCGTTGAGGCAACCGAGCCCATTCTCGACACACCCGTACACGATACGGGTAGCTCGTGGTTTAAGGTGCTGTCGTTCTTCTTGCCTATTCCCGGCATAATCGCGGCGTATATCTTCAAGAAGTTCAATTACATAAAGAACTTCAAAGCATTCAAAAAGGGCTCGATTGCAGGATTTATATTCTTGGCGGTACTGTTGGTACTGTTCCTGTTCTTCTTGCTTTTGACGCTCAGATAACAAAAACGTAAGGTTTAGCGAAGAGCTAAACCTTTTTAAACAAAGGTGATTATGAAAAGATATGCAAAGGATAAAAATCTCCTTACGCCTCCGCCTGTGGAACAGGTCGAAGTGTCAAACAAAAACGTCAAGCTGAGAGTTGTGCTTTTTGTGCTGTTTTTGGTGCTTGCGATTGTTTGTTTTGCCGTTGTTATGGTTGTTTTGTTGAGAGTCGAGGCAGGGTGGTTTGCGATAACCCCCGATACATCCTCAACAAAAAACTGCGGAGGGGAGTTCGTCTTTACCTATTATTTTGATAAAAATCAAGACAAAAAGTATCGTCAAAGCGTAGCGTCCAAGTACACCGAGGCAAGCGAATACGCCTACAAAGTTTTTTATGCAAGCGAAGAAGTCGACGGGATGAACAATTTGTTCTATCTCAATACGCATCCGAACGAAGAAGTGCAGGTTCCTGCGCTGCTGTATCGGTCGCTCAAAGCGTTCGACGACGCGGGAAACAGATTTTTGTATTATGCTCCGATTTACGCGTACTATGAAGAGATGTTTACGTGTATTCACGACAACGATGCCGAAAGGTTCGACCCGACCAAAGACGAAAGCGTAAAGAACTATTTCGACACGCTTATTTCGCTTATAGCGGACGAGAACAATGTAAAATTGGAGTTTTTGGACGGAAACGTCGTCAAACTTGTCGTTTCGGACGAGTATAAAAATGCGTTTGGCGAAAACACCCCCGTTTATCTCGACTTTTTCTGGACGAAAAACGCTTTTGTAATCGACTATATCGCAAGCACAATGACGGATGCCGGCTACGATAAAGGTATTATATCGAGCTATGACGGCTTCACACGCAATTTAAGCGAGGCTCACGACGAGTTGCAAGCAAACGTGTTTGACAAGACGGATGACGGCGCAATCGTCGCAGGCAGGCTGGCGTACAAACAACAAATATCCGTTGTTATGCTCAAAGATTATGCGATTTCAAAAGACGAGGACGGTTACTATGTCTATGAGGACGGCACGTCGCGCTCTCACTTCGTGAACGTTGAAAACGGCGAAAACGTAAGCGCAATAAGCACGTACACCGCATATTCCGCAACCAAAACCTGTTCGCAAATCGTGCTTGAGATTTTGCCGCTGTATCTTGCGGATTCCTTCGATACGGATAAGGTCGCAAGCGCAAAGGCGGGCGGAATATTCTCGATTTATTGCAAAGGCGGCAAAATCCTTTGCAACGACGAAAATATGACGATCAATCCGATCGAGCGTGAGAGCGGAACGTACGTCGTCGAGCGCATAGCGTAATTCGTTTCGAATTGAAAAGCACAAAAAACAAGCAAAAAACGCCGTTTTTCAGGCGTTTTTTCGTTGGGAAAAGAACGTATGGCACAGGCACGAGATATTTAAAGAAAAAGGATTCTCAATGGCTTCAAGTGCCGAAATGTGAGCAATTATATGGACAAAAAGCAAGCAAAGTGCTACCATATACATTGTTTTGAAACGGCGCTCGTTTCAAAGGAGGACTTATGGCAAAGGCAACTATAATCGCAGTCGCAGGAAAGGGCGGAGTGGGCAAAACCTCACTTGCGGCAAACATCGTTCGCAATTTGGTGGAAGCATATCCCGACAAGCGTATTTTGGCAATCGATGCAGACCCGGCAGTAGGGCTTTCAACGGCTTTGGGCGTTGAAGTGAAATCCACTATCGACGACATCAGAAAAGATATTATAGAAAATGTCGAGGACGGCAACGCAAAGGGTGCGATCGAGTTGCTCAACGAGGCGCGTTTCCGTATTTTTGACGCTATGGTTGAAAAAGACGGATACGTTTTTATTGCCGTAGGTCGCCCCGAAAGTGCCGGTTGCTATTGCAAAATCAACGCATATCTCAAAGACGTAATCGGTATTTTGTCCGAGGAATTCGACTACGTAGTTATCGACGGGGAGGCTGGTATCGAACAAATCAACCGCAGAGTTATGGAAAAGGTGACTCATTTGATTCTTGTCACCGACCAATCTAAAAAGGGTAGGGACGTGTGCAAAACCATCAAGAAAGTTGCCGACGATCTCGTCATGTACGACAAGATCGGCATAATCGTCAATCGCGTTTCCGATGAGGACGCAGTGCGTGCACTCGACTATGACGGAGTGAAACTTTTGGCGGTTATAGGCGACGACAAAAACCTTGCGTCCTTCGACCTTAAAGGTGAAAACGTGTTTGAACTTCCCGAAAACTCAAAAGTCGTTCAGGGCGTCAAAGAGGCACTTAAACAACTTGAAATAATACGATAAAGTGCGGATTTTGCAAAATACGCACAAATAATCATACAAATAATCGACTGAAAAACAGGGCTTTAAATGATAGGAATTTTTGACGAAGACATAAGAAAACTGTTCGATTGCATTGCGAAAAACGATGCGAAAGTCTATCCGTACGACAGCGGTAAGGCTTTGCCTACGAACGAGCAAAGCGAACTTATTTTGATGAAAGACACCGCTTTCGAACTCGGCGGCAGCGATATGCCTTGCACGGCGGCAACCGTGCTTACCGACGATATGCCCGTCAAAAATCAAACCATACTTATCGGCAAAGAGCTCAAAGACGTCAAAAAAGATTGCAACTACGCAAAGATCGTCATTATCTCCGTCAATGCCGAATCCGACGACGAGCAAGCCATTTTCGATCTTGCAAAATCTTTGGAGTACGCGAAGTACAAGGAAAACGTCAGCGGTTATATGATGCGCACGTCCGTCATCAAACAGCGCGAGCAAGTCAGGGTGGCAAAGTCTGCAATCAAGAGAGGGTTGTCGTTCGAAGCACTGGGTGCAACCACAATAAAATCCTATTTGGCAAAAGACGCCGTCAAGGCCGTTACGGTTGTTTTCGTTGCGGACGCTCAAATAGACTTTGCGCCCTTGCAAGAGTTTTCATCTCACACGTCGCAAATATTGTCGGCGTTCAATCACATTCTCGACAACGTGCTTGTCGATTGCGCCCATTGCAACCTGAAAGAAATCTGCGACTCGGTTGAGGGAATGAGAGAACTCCATATGAAGCAAGCAAGATAAATTTGGGTATAGTTTTGTTAGGCACGGCTTGTTCCAAAATCATGTACGTTATGAACATCGGTTTTGTCTCAAGCCGTGCCTTTCTTGTTCTTCCTCTACAAGAATCAGCAAGTCTCCCGGCACGCCGTTGTGCTTGCCTGCGTTTCCTTTTCCTCCCATAGAGAGTTGCATACCTTCTGCAACGCCTTTCGGAATTTTTACGGTTACTACTTCTTCACCGTATACAATGCCTTCACCGGCACACTCCTTACACTTGTTCTTGATGATTTTACCCTCACCGTTACAAGTAGAGCAGGTGGCACGCGTTTGCATCGTCCCTAAAATAGTCTGCTGGTTACGGATCACCGTACCACTACCTTTACAAGTTGGACACGTTTCCGAACCGCCGTCCCCTTCGGCACCACTACCGTGGCACTGGTCACACGGCACATATTTTTTGAGTTTAAATTTCTTTTCTACTCCGGTAGAGATTTCCTTCAACGTCAGCTTCACTTTCACACGGAGGTCACTGCCGCGATACCGGCGTTGCCGTGAACCGC
>OHNA01000586.1_pt1 | contig 12019 bp, 6 predicted proteins | sample 1569481 | NCBI WGS metagenome assembly OHNA01 (sample SAMEA3879542, study PRJEB24766) | human gut metagenome | biome: human-associated habitat; feature: feces | place: USA | collected 1985/1987 | reverse complement strand
ACAATATAATAAGAATAATAAGGAGTGATTTAATGCCTTCAAATATTGATGTAAAAAAGAAACAAGATTTAAAAAAATGGCTTGAAATGCCTTACAATAACAGAGAGCTAAGCTGGCTCGATTTTAACGCCCGTGTACTTGAAGAGGCTTTTGAAAAGGAAAATCCTATAATGGAAAGGTGTAACTTCCTTTCTATTACAGCGTCTAACCTTGACGAATTTTTTATGGTTCGTGTTGCAGGCGTACTTGATAATATTCATCGTGGCACAAATAAGCCCGACCCGTCGGGACTTACCCCTAAAATGCAGATGAAAAAAATCAGTGAAAAAGTACATGCCTTTGCCGAAAAGCAGTACAACTGCTACAATCGTTCCATTATTCCGTCACTGAGAGCAAACGGTATTAACTTTGTTAAGGCAGATGAAATGACCGACGAGCAAAAAGCATTTGCAGACGATTATTTTCAGAGAGTGGTATTCCCTGTTCTCACACCGATGGCGGTTGACACAAGCCGACCTTTCCCATTGCTTGCAAACAAAAGTCTTAACATTGCAGTTCTGCTTACAAATGCAGAGGGAGAAGAATTTTATGCGCTTGTACAAGTGCCGTCAATCCTTCCGAGATTTTTGGAACTTCCCGCAAAAGGCAAGCGTGACTTTATAACCCTTGAAAGAATTATTACTATTCACCTCGGCGAACTGTTTGAGCTTTATAACATCAAACAGTCGGCAGCTTTCAGAATCACAAGGGACTCTGACCTTGACATTGACGAGGACACGGAAGACCTTATGGAGGAAATTAAAAAATCCATTAAAAAGCGTCAGCGCGGTGTGCCTGTAAGACTTGAGTTTTCTAAAAAATGCCACAAGTCAATCCGCAAATTCCTTGTAGATGCATTGCATGTAACCGAGGACGAAATTTATGTACAGCACGGTCCGCTTGACCTTACTTTTCTTTCTAAATTTGCAAGAATAAAGGGCTGCGAAAAGCTCTGTTTCGAACCTATTACACCTGTAAATCCGCCTGCCGAGTTTTACGATTGCGATGATATTTTTGAGGCTATCCGTGAAAAAGACAGACTTGTTCATCATCCGTATGAGAGTTTTGATGTAGTGGTTGACTTTGTCAAAAAAGCCGCAAAAGACCCGAATGTACTTGCAATCAAGCAGACTTTATACCGTGTAAGCGGTAACTCTCCTATCGTTGCGGCACTTATTAAAGCCGCCGAAAACGGCAAACAGGTTACTGTACTTGTAGAACTTAAAGCTCGTTTTGACGAAGAAAATAACATTCAGTGGGCAACCAAACTTGAAAAAGCAGGCTGTCATGTAATTTACGGTCTTACAGGTCTTAAAACCCACTGTAAAATCTGTCTTGTTGTACGAAAAGACAAAGACGGAATCCGCCGTTATCTGCATATGGGTACAGGTAACTACAACGACAGCACCGCAAGGTTCTACACAGACATCGGTATGTTTACCTGCCGTGAAGAATACGGCCTTGACGCATCGTCATTGTTCAACACACTTACAGGCTATTCTTTACCGCCCGAATACAATAAATTTATTGTTGCTCCTCAAGGTATGCGGCCTTTCTTTGAGGAAATGATAAGAAAAGAAATTGAAAACGCAAAACAGGGACTTCCTGCATCAATCACTGCAAAGGTAAATTCACTTGTAGACCCCGCAATTATCAGCTTGCTTTACGAGGCATCGCAGGCAGGCGTAAAAATTGAACTTATCGTGCGTGGTATTTGCTGTCTTATCCCCGGATTAAAGGGATGGAGTGAAAATATAAAGGTAATCAGCATTGTAGGACAACTTCTTGAACACAGCCGAATTTTTAAATTTGAAAACAACGGCAATCCGCTCTACTACCTTGGCAGTGCAGACTGGATGCAGAGAAACCTTGACAGACGAGTTGAACTTGTGTTCCCTGTTGAGGACGAAGACATTAAAAACAGGGTTGAACAGATTTTAAAAGTTACGCTAAAAGACACGGTAAATGCAAGAAAGCAGTTACCCGACACCACATATCACCTTGTAGATAAGCGTGGCAGAAAACGACTTAACAGCCAAAAACATTTTTCAAAACTTGCACAACAGGCACAAAATGCCGTTAAAAAACAGACATATGTAAGAACAGTAGGCACTCCTATAGTACCTGCAAAGGAAGGAGAAAAAGCAGAATGAAAAGAATCGGTATTTTAACAAGCGGCGGTGACTGTCAGGGACTTAACTCTACTATCCGTGCAGTCGCAAAAACACTTTATCAGAATTACGGCAATGACGGCGTGCAGATTATCGGCATTATTGACGGCTACCGAGGACTTATTTACAACGAAACAAGGATGATGAAGCCTGATGATTTTTCGGGTATTCTTACAAGGGGCGGTACTATTCTCGGCACATCAAGACAGCCGTTCAAACTTATGAGAGTTATTGACGAAAACAGCGTTGATAAAGTTGCCGAAATGAAAAAGAACTATAAAAAACTTGAGCTTGACTGCCTTGTTGTTCTCGGCGGAAACGGCACACAGAAAACCGCAAACCTCTTGCGTGAAGAGGGGTTGAATGTTGTTTCTCTGCCAAAAACAATTGACAATGACCTTTGGGGTACAGATAAAACATTTGGTTTTCAGAGCGCCGTTGACATTGCAACAAATGTTATCGACTGTATTCACACCACCGCAACCTCACATGGAAGAGTTTTCATTGTTGAGGTTATGGGTCACAAGGTTGGCTGGCTGACTTTGTATGCAGGTATTGCCGGCGGTGCGGATGTTATTTTAATTCCGGAAATTCCGTACGATATTAATTCCGTAATTAATACAATTAAGAAAAGAACCGAAAGCGGAAAGAAATTTTCAATTCTTGCCGTTGCAGAGGGTGCAATTTCAAAAGAGCTTGCGGCTATGCCGAAGAAAAAAAGAAAAGCCGCTATGGCTGAAATCGCATATCCGTCAATCTCATACAAAATTGCAAAAGAAATTCAAGACGCAACAGGTCAGGAAACAAGAGTTACCGTACCCGGACATTTCCAGAGAGGCGGAAGTCCTGACGCATACGACCGTGTGCTCTCCACCCGTTTCGGTATTGCAGCTGCCGAACTTATCATAAACGGTGACTACGGCAAAATGGTTGCACTTGTAAATAATAAAGTAGTTGCAGTTCCGCTCGAAGAAATCGCAGGTAAACTTAAAGCCGTTCCTGCCGACCACGAAATAGTAGCCGCAGCAAGAAAGATGGGCATCTGCTTCGGTGACGAAAAATAATTAACAATTTGAGCTTGAAATGTTGAAAACTTTGGCAGTGTGAGTATTAACCTCGCACTGCCGTTTTCTTTATTATATCGTTTTACAAAAACTAATCTTCCACTCCTTATCAAAACCAAAAAAATTGCCCGAAAAAGCAAAAATCTCATTTCAAAATCAATGAAATGAGATTTCTGCTAATATAAAAATCAAACTTCCAATTTCTTAACCACTGAAATAGAAACAATGTAAGAAACCACTAAATAAACTATAATGCAAACTCCGCTTGCGAGTAATGTTTGTACCGAAATGTTATTTACTGCAAGGGTAGAAACCGCATTACCAAGCCATAAACAGCTTAAATTAATATGTAAGTATGAGCTGATTATCGATATTCCTGTTGGCAAAGCCAAAAGAGCAAGCAACGAAACAACTATTGCAGGAGCGCTCTTTTTAAAGATTGAACACAGCATAAAGAATATGCCGGCAAATGAGATAAGTCCAAACACAAGGATAATTAATTGCGGAATAAACAGAGCGTATATTGAGCCGATGTTATGATATAAAGCGCTTGATACCGCAAAAACAGCAACTAAATTGAGGATTACCATAAAAAGGGTGCTGACAATAACCGCCATAAACTTTGCCGTAAAAATCGACTGTCTGCTGTAACCTCGTGAAATAATATTTTTCAATATGCCGTTGTCAAAATCATTGCAAATAAAGCTGCAAATAAACATTAGTATAAATACTGTAACGGGACTTGTTTTAAAAAATCCTATTGCACTGATAATACCGGACTCCGGTGATACTATTCACTGCATATTTTGCAAAGATTGTAACGAAAACATACCGAATGAGCAAAGCAGGTAAATCAAACTAAGTGCAACCGATGCAAAAGTCCAAATATAAAAGCTATTGTTTTTGAAAAGCTTACGAAGTTCAAATAATAATAACCTTTTCATTTTATGCCCCTACCTTGCGTAAAAAGTATTCTTCAAGATTAATTGCGTGAATAGAAATCTGATTTACCGTAACACCATTTTCAACAAGATATTTATTAATTTGACCCGTTCTGTCAATCATTGAGTCAAGATAAACAGATTTATTATAAATATGTATCTGTTGAGGCGGCATAATTTTTGATAAAATCTCCGCCGCTTTTTGCGGATTGTCAGGCACAATTAAAACTCTGTCGCTGCATTTTTGTGAAAGCTCAACAGCGGAAATTTCTTCTATAAGTTTGCCGTCATGAATAAATCCATATCGTGTGGCAATCTTTGACAGTTCCTCAAGCAAATGGCTTGAAATCATAAAGGTAATTTTCTTTTCGGTATTTAGTCTGATGATTAAATCACGAATCTCCATAATACCTGTCGGATCAAGTCCGTTTATCGGTTCGTCAAGAATAAGCAATTCTGGATTGCCGAGCAAAGCCATAGCAATTCCAAGTCGCTGGCGCATACCGAGCGAAAACTGTCCTGCTTTTTTGTTGCCTGTATTGCCAAGACCTACAAAATCAAAAATTTTCCTGACACTTTTGTCTGACTTCCTGTAAGAATTGCCATTCTCTTCATATTTTCGTATGCGGTGCAGTTTTTATAAATTGACGGAAACTCAATGAGCGAACCGATTTTCTTCCTTGCAGTGTTGAGCGGCTCACCGCCAAAGAGGGTAATTTCGCCACTGTCGGGAAAAGCAAGCCCTAACACCTGGCGCATAAATGTAGTTTTGCCTGCGCCGTTCTTGCCCACAAATCCGTAAATATCACCTTTGTTTATCGTAAGGCTGATGTTGTTAGAAACAATTTTATAACCGTATTTTTTCACTAAATTTTGTGTCGATAATATTGCACTCATAATTATTCTCCGTAATTAGTTTTTAGCGTCATAAATTCTTATTAAGAGGTCAAGAACCTTGAAGTAGAGCCAAATTACTGTAAATGCCAAACCAAATGAAACTGACCACTCGTATTCTTTTGGGCGCTGATTTTCAACTGTTTCACGAATAATCTGAAAGTCGCTGATAAGAAACAAAGCTGCGATAATAATAAAAATAACTGACATTGCTATGTCAAAGATAGGATTTCCTGCGAAAATCATTACATAACCTCTTGTTGCAGTAATGAGGTAGCCGATAAAAGCAAGGATTGAAATGCTTATTGTTGAAAGTAAAAGTGCAAGTGTAACAGATTTAAATTTTTCTGTTGCCTTAATCTTGCCTGAAGTATAGAGTAAAAGCATTGTAAATACGATTACAAGAGCTTATATGTCAATACAATATAGGCAATTTTACACTATTCTTGCATCCTGTATACACAAAAAAGGATTGCAGATTTTGCTCTGCAATCCTTTTGAATATGATTATAACTTTTACGAATTATGCGATATAAATCTGTAATGCGGTTGCGTCAAGAATATCAAGCTTGCCGTCGCCGTACATATCGGCAGCGTCAAACCAAGCCTTATTTGTAACATCAATAAGCGGATTTTTATCGTCGTTTGAAATGTGAATCTGCAAGTGTGTAACATCGTTTACATCTACAACTCCGTCGCGGTTTACATCGCCCTTTATGATAGTTTCCTGCTCGCCGCCGTCCGAAATATAGAACGACTTTGTGCTTTCAGCTATACAGCCGTCTGAATCAACAGCCTTTACAGACAATGTGTATGTGCCTGCATTATTTGCTGTAAAATTGTATGTATTGTCAGATGAAGTCTTTACAGTTGCACCGTTTACCGCAAACTCGTAAGTAACATTGCCATGGTTGTTGTATGGCTCTGCTTTAAGCTCGAGTGCTGTGCCAACAGGCTGAGATGAGCTCTTGTCTGCGCCAAAGTTTACTTCAAACTCTGCCTCCTGAACCTGTGTATCAGGGAGGATCTTGCCAAGTCTTGCAAGCGGAACTGTAATGTTGTCTATATCCTCTTTTTCGTGTGAAGTAGACGGATCGTAGCTGTATTCAGCATCTGCAACATCAAGCATTGATGGGTCGTGTGGAAGTGTATCCATACCCGAAGTACCGTATGTGAGAATCTGCATTGCGCCAATGCCCTGAGTTTCTACATAATTTCTGTCGATACCGAGTGCAGAGTAAGGAATAGCAACCTCGTAAACATAACCGTAGTTTTTCTTGTAGCCGAGTTTAAAGAAATCAACCCAATTTGAGTTAGGGTCAGTGTTGTCGCCTAAAGTTCTGTCGCCCTTTACTTCTCTTACACCGTAGAGAGTTTCGCTCTTTGTGCCGTTTGCATATTTAATTTTGAATCCGTTCCGATTATCCTGTGCCTGATAGCTTGTTACGCCAATCGGAACTCTTGTATCATAATCAAACAGGTATGTTCCGTCCGTATCCTGAACATCAGCCTTGAAGATTGATGCGCCGCCGTTTGAATTGTTTGAATCGAAAGCAACAAGTGTATCAATGTGAGTTGTAAAGCCTACACCGCCGTCTTTTGCTACGCCGCCGTCACAACCCCATACAAACGGATTTGTGTAAACAGAGCCGTCTTTGTTTGTGCCTACTGCCTTGCCTGTTGCCTGCTTGCTTGGGTCTATTGAAAGCGCAATATACATTGGAATACTGTTTCTCCAAGGGCGAGCCTCATTTGATGCCGCAAAATTATCGTTCGGAGAAGTAATGTATGTTGTATTTGCCATTTCACACATAAAGTAGAGGTTTTCATCGTCCCATGCGCCATAGAGAGCGTATGCGTCCCACGGCTGCTCATGCATTGAAGATGGCATATATACTCGGGGGTCATCGTTTGCTGTACCCTGAGCAATAATCATTGAGCTGTCCCAATCGCTTACATCGCCGTCAACAGAAATTGCCTTGTATTTACCCAGCTGCATATTCGGGTTTGTTCCGTAATAGCCGCTTTCGGGAGCTGTTGTGTGTCCGTCCGAGTCAGCAGAAAAAGTTGTTTTGCCTGCTGTAAATGTTTTGTTGTAAGTGAAAGTCTGTGTTGTTTCAACACCGTCATCGCCTGTTGCTGTAAGCACAAGAGTAATTTCGCTGTTACCGATTTTACCCTCGCCTATTTCAATAATTGTGCCGTCGGTATAAGATTTTTTTGCCGAACCGTCAACAGAATAGTATCCTACTGAGGCATTTTTTAGTCCGAGCTGAACCTGCAAAAATTCTGATGAAAAGCTTGTACCGGAGGCTGTGTAAACAATTCCGTATCCATGAGAATCAGGCTTGCCGTAATCTACCCACTTCTTTGCGGCTGTGAGGAGCTTGCACTGACCTGCCTTTAAAGAAAGTCCGCTTGCCTTTGGATACTGCTCCTTGCCCTCGTCCTTTTCCTTGCCGTTATTAAAAATAATGCTTTCTGATTTATATGCTGAAGTAAAGCTTGCCTTGTAAAGTCCGTCATCAGTTGCGCTCATCAGCTGACCCGGCCATTTGGCATTTTCTTTTGTACCATAGGCATAAATATAAACATTTTCCCAATTAAAAACCGAATTATCAAAATATACCTCTGAGCCGTCTGCTGCGGCAGCCGCACCGGCAACGCACAGCGCGAGAACTGCCAGCAGGCTTTCCAGCACCATGGCGCCGTAGCCGACCTTCAGCATATCCTTCTCGTTCTCAACGGTCTTGGAGGAAGTACCGGAGGAAACAAGGCTGTGGAAACCGGAAACGGCTCCGCATGCTACGGTTACGAAAAGGATCGGGAACATGTTTCCAAGCTTCTCATTTGTATACACGTAAGCTGAAAAGCTCTTTTCAAGAATTGTCTGCTCTTTCGTATTGAAATTAACGTCGAGAACCATCTGGTCAACGCCCGTTGCCGATGCACCTTCTGTATTCAATGTGTGAAGTTCTGTATCATAATAGTTAAAATCGTCCATGCAAGGAGAATATGAATTCATATAAATCTTGTTATTATCAAGGTCAAAATATAGGAACTTAATATATTCGTTACCGCCTTCAAATCCTGACTGATAATCGGTACAAATCTGATATACTGTTCTGTCGTTCCTGCCGTCGCCGTCATCATCAAACATTACAGTCTCATATGATGAGCCGTGATAATGACCGTTTAATACCGCAAATACATTAGGATTCTTTTCAACAACATATTTCTGTACAAGCTGTCCATAATAATCAAGATAAGTTCCGCCGCTCTGCTTTACATTTGTGTATGTATGGAAGCAAAGGATTGCCTTTCTGTCACTGTACTGTGAAAGGACCTGATTCATCCAGTCAATTTCGTCCTGATAAATATTCCAGCTCATGTATACAATGATAAAATCCTGTCCGCCCTCACTTATCAAATCATAATGGCCTTTATTGTTCTGATATGTTCCACCATATGTAGGCTGTGTCTTAAATCTGTTTTCTCCGAAATATTTGTAATAATTTTCATAATCTGCAAGACCTGCCGCAACATCGTGCTTTGTCAAGAATACCCATTGCTTCGTCTGCATTTTCCCACTCATAGGTCATATCGACATCATCTACAATATCGCCTGTATGAATAACATATTTAATTTTACGCTTGTCAGCATTATTTACAATCCAGTTATTAATATTAGTAAAATGATGCTGCCATTCCTCCGCATAATACTGTGTATCCGTCTCCCACGCGAAACAGAAATCGTAATCGTCCGGAACATTTGTACCGTCCCAGTCTGCATTATTATTTACTTTTTTATCAGTAACTGTATCAAGTTCCGGAAGTGATGAATCAGCAGTACACTGGACAATAATCGTCGCATTTCCGTCTTTTACATGATTTGCAGCTGTAAATCCGGCTTCTTTTATTGTTCCGTTTTCATCTGCTTTTGCGATTTCATCCCATTCATTTGAAGCGGTATTTAAAACGTACATTGTACTTGCATGCGTATCGTTACTGTTTGAAGCTTCACCGTCCCAGTTTGCGGCAATAATTTCATCATCTTTTACATCAGGTACATTTACCGTGTACTGTTTTTATACTGTCGGCTTTTATCCTTTCAGCCCTGTAAAATGTTGCCGTTGTATCTGACTTGACATTTTCAAGGTTAAGATAAAGAGAAGCACTGTTATCCGTAATATCCGATGTTAAACCGTCCTTAATTGTTACCTTTGCACTGTCTGCCATAAATACCGCTGTCTTTGTTGTCTCATTTCCTGCAGCATCTTTTGCAAATGCTGTAATTGTATGCTGTCCGTCGCCCAAAGCAAAAGAGGTTGTTTCATATGTATCATTAATCTGCTCGCCGTCAAGAGTCACAACGAATTCTTCCAGTGTATTTGCTTCTGTAACTTTAGGACTGAGTGTAATATTTCCACCCAAAATGTCACCATCTTTTACACCAAGCTCAATCTCAGGAGCTTTGTTATCCACAATAAAAGTAACTTCTTTTGTATTTATGCCGTCAGTTACCTTTAAAGTATGTTCACCTTCTGAAAGCTTTGTTGTATCCACCTGTGTACCAACTGCAGTAACTTCTGTCGCCGGAACTGTAAAACTCACATCCATATATGGACACATACCAGCTGAATCACCAATATAATGAACTGTTTCATAATCTGTGCTAAGATTTGTCTTTGCACTTGTAGCTGCATCATCCGGTCCGATTGACACCGGATAGTAAACGTTTCCATTAATAAGTTTTAATGCAAGATTTTTAACTGTAAAATCTTCTCTGTTCGCATCCGGCATAAGATATTCGTCACCTGTCGTGCCATATGTACCAGCCCAGAAACGGAGTGTCACATCATAAGCTGCCTTTTCTTCGTTATATTTAAAATATCTGTTATCAATATTAAGTGCCTGACCATCAAGTATTTGGTACTGCCACTTTCCTATTGAAGCAATTGTTTCGTTATCTGTTGTTGTAACAGCATTTCTGAAATAGCTGTCCCTGCCGTCAGCATGGAATGTAAAATACGCTCCGTCTTCAAGCATTGGCGTTGTTGTGCGTTCAATATCATCAATATATATTTTTGATGATAAATTATTGCCTCCGTCATTAGCTGTCATTGTTACGATTCCACTGACTTCCTCTTTATCACCTATATTTGTTCTGATTCCGTCAGTTTCATTTAATTTGTTAATTTCCACCTTGTAAATATTACTTAATGTGCTGCGGTATCTGTTATCCGCACTCACGTAAAATTCAACATAATCATGTGAAAATAATTCATCCGCAGGAATCAATACTTCATAAAGATTAGGAACTCTCCTGTTTACTTCTGTTGTTTTATTCCAGCTTCCTGTTCCGTCAAATCTGTAATATGTACTGATACCTGTTCTTGCAAGATTTCCTGTCTGCTCAAAATGGAAATCAACTCTTAACTCATCACCCTGCATAATAGATTTTGGAACAGTATCATTAAGCTGTAAAGTCAATGCTGAACCATCATCTTTTGCATATGTATACTGTTCTGTGCTTGCAGTTCCCATTGAAGTTGCTGCATTTGCTGTTTTAAGAAGCATTTCAGGTCCTTCTGGATTTACCATAAGTTCAGCCGATTTGTTATCCTTGCAGTCAGAATTACCAACATAGCAGTAATTTGACACAAGTTTTCTTGTTCCGTCAGAATTTTTCTTATAAATCTCAACTGCACGGTTTGTATTGTTCATACCATTCTGACCCGTAACAATGTACACTGGAACATCTTCACTTATTTTATAAGCATCACGGAATTCTTTCTCTGTAGGAAAACTTGTATAATTTTTCAGAAAATTAATTCTGTAAAACCATATTACTGCTTTTTTTCCTGCCGGAATAACGCAGTTATCAGATGAACCTATACCCGACTCTGTATTTTCATCATAACGGCTTACATCAAGAATTTTTCTGCTGCCCTCTTTAACCTCATATCCAAACTGATATTCGTTATTCAAATCAACATCATGGTCTGTTGTATTGACAACTTCGACACATTCCATCAAATCATCACTGATTCCATATACACTGCTTCTGTTTATATCATTCGGTCTTACTTCCGTAATAAACACACCGTTGGCATTCTGTGAATCAGGAACTTTAGCCTTTACAAGACCATTAAGTTGTCCTGAGTATATATATCCCGGTGAAGGCTCACACATATCGCGGTATACTTCCATTTCATTTCCAATATCGGGAATTGAAAGCTCAACCGAAAATCCGTCCATTGTATTAACCTTATCCGTAGCCGTAAATGTTGAAACCACATTATTGCCAGCTTTTGTTTTTAATGAAAATGTTGATGTAACGCCCCAGTTCACACCACTTGTAACTTTAAGAACAACTGCATCGTCAGGAATTCTCATCTCTTCCCTGAATTCTGCTTCTGTAGGAATCGTAGTTGTGACATCACTTCTATAATTCCACAGTACAACCTTCTCTTCCGGCTGTATTACAACATCATCATTATCATCCATTGTTGTAACTTTTTGAACTGTATCGTTATATACAAACTCATATGTATCGTTAAAATTAACAGGATTTTCATATGTACTTGTAATCTCGACAAATTCCATCAAATCGGTTGTACTTTTATATAACCTGATACTTTCGTAACCACTTTTTTCTCTTGAATTATTCTTCACACTCCGGTCTACGTCATTCTGATAAATCTCCGTAAGCCAAAGTCCCTCTTTGTTAAAACTCTCATTTACCGAAACATCTGCACCGCCTGTCTCGCTCGCAATAAGCGGTGAAATATTACCTAAGATACTGCCTGCTATCATAACAGCAGCCACAGTCCCCGCTACAATCCGTTTTTTTCTCCTTTTCATGACGTTCTCCTTATTAGTATAATTGCTCAAACATTTGAAAACA
>OHNA01000573.1_pt1 | contig 12130 bp, 5 predicted proteins | sample 1569481 | NCBI WGS metagenome assembly OHNA01 (sample SAMEA3879542, study PRJEB24766) | human gut metagenome | biome: human-associated habitat; feature: feces | place: USA | collected 1985/1987 | reverse complement strand
ACTTATGAAAAAAGGTATTTTGGGGTGTAATATTATATACTTGTTTATACTTATTTGCATAGGAATTGCCCTCCCTATCAAATCGCAAAACAATTACAAAGTAAAACTTACAGGCACTGTTTATGAGTACGACCACAACAACAAGCGTTTGCCTTTAGAATTTGCAGCTGTGTCTATTCCTGAAATTGCACTAGGGACAACCTCTGATGAAAATGGTAGATACATACTGGAAAACGTACCTACTGGTAAAATTCGTATGCAAATTCAATATTTGGGCAAAGTCTCCATTGACACCTTAATAAATGTAAATAAGGATTTGGTTCTTAATTTTACAATGAGGAATGAGGATTTTAAGTTGAAAGAAGTTACAGTAACTGCAACCAACAGCCGTTCAGGCAAATCCACATCTTCTCACATTTCCCGCTCTGCTATGGACCATATGCAAGCGACCAGTTTATATGATGTAATGTCATTGATGCCAGGTGGAATTTCACAGAATCAAGATATGAGTTCGGCACAACAGATTAACATCCGTCAAGTTTCCAGTTCCAGTGGTCCGGAAGCTCCGATGAATGCTATGGGCACCGCAATAATTCGTGATGGTGCCCCCATCTCAAATAATGCTAATCTATCTGCGATGAGCCCTACGGTATTAAGTGGTACGGAAACACCCGCTTCATTGGCCGGAGGTGCCTCGCCGGCTGGTGGAACCGATGTTCGTAGTATTTCTACTGAAAATATAGAGTCTATACAAATCGTTCGTGGTATCCCTTCTGTTGAATATGGTGATCTGACCTCAGGAGCAGTAATTATTAATACAAAAGCTGGTCGTGAGCCGCTACGTGTCAAAGCAAAAGCCAATCCCAATATCTATCAGGTGTCTATGGGAACCGGTTTTGAACTTGGAAAAAAGAAAGGCGCTTTAAATGTAAGTGCAGATTATGCTTATAATACGAATAATCCAATATCCAGTTACCAGCACTATCAGCGTGCCACAACAAAGTTGCTCTATTCAAATACTTTCTTTAATAATAAGTTACGTACCAATTCCAGCTTTGATTTTATTTATGGTAAGGATCAACGTGAACGTAATCCTGATGATGAACAAACTAAAACAGCTTCGGAAGGCCGCGATATAGGTTTTACTTTGAATACCAATGGTACATGGAATATAAATAAGGGCTGGTTAAAAACACTACGCTATGTATTGTCAGGTACGTATATGGATAAAGACAGTTATTATGAAACCGTATACAGTTCTGCTACATCTCCTTATTCCATGACCACTACAAACGGTGCGGTACTTAGTAACTTTGCAGGTCAGCATATCTATGATGCCAATGGTAATCAAATTACTAATTTTGGACCGGAAGACATAAATCATTATGCTGTTTATCTACCAAGCAGCTATTTGGGACACTATGAGATCGATAGTCGTGAAGTTAATTTGTTTGCTAAAGTGACGAGTTCTCTATTCAAGGCGAGCGGTCATGTAAACAACCGCATCTTGATTGGTGCGGATTTCCGGAGTGACGGTAACGTTGGTAAAGGAAAAACTTATGACCCAAGTACTCCTCCTTATCGTAGTCAATACGGTCATAATTCATCTTTCCGTCCACGTAACTATAAGGATATTCCTTTCATTAACCAATTTGGTGCATATGTGGAAGATAATTTCAAATGGTCCATAAGCGGTACGCATGATTTGAACATTCAGGCTGGTGTGCGTTATGATCATACCTCAGTAGTAGGAGGCATTTTCTCGCCACGTGTAAATGCATCCATTGATTTGATTCCGAATCTATTAAGTCTTCAGGGAGGTTACGGTATTGCTGCAAAGATGCCTTCTCTTCTCTATTTATATCCAGAAAATGCATATTTTGAATATATCAATATAAATGAGCTTACCAATGAAAATATTCCGGAAAGCCAGCGCTTGTTTATGACTACCACAGAAGTTCGGCAAGTAGATAACTCAGATTTGAAGATTGCCCAAAATCATAAAGCAGAAGTCGGTTTTAATTTACGAGTGGGTAAAACCAATCTGAATGTAATAGCTTATAAGGAGCGTCTGAAGGATGGTTATGTAATGAGCCAAACCTTCAACACCTTCAATACATTTATCTACAATGAATACCAGCGCACAGAAAACGGGATAGAGCTTAGTAGTAGCCTACCGGTATTGTCTACTTATGCAAAACCAACTAATAATTTAAATATAGAAACTAAAGGTTTAGAATTTGATTTGAATATCGGACGTATTGATGCTATCCGTACGGCCTTCCAAATAAATGGCTCATGGATGCGTACTAAGAGTTGGCGTCAGGGTTATAGCTTCTATGACAATAGCGAAGATGCTGCTTCAGCCCGTAAACCGGTGGCCATTTATTCTCAAGAAGGCAATGCAAGTTACAAACAACAATTTGTAACGACTTTACGTGCCACTCACAATATCCCGCGTATCGGTTTTGTTGTTACGATGACAGCACAAGCTATTTGGCAGCAGTCTAATTGGAATACATTTGGAAACGATTCTATACCTGTGGGCTATTTAGCATTGGAAGATGCGTCTGTAAATATGTTTCCCAAGGGGAAATATACCACTACCCAGCAAGTAAAGGATGCAGGATATGGATATATGTTGAATAATGTAAGTCATAATAATGCTATAAAAGAATCATACAGTCCTTATTTTTGTTTTAACTTGAATGTAACTAAAGAAATTAGCAATATGCTACGTGTTTCTTTCTTTGCCAACAATATGTTCAGAAGTTATCCGCGCAGAGAATCCAAACGTAATCCGGGTTCATATATTCAATTGAATAACCGATTTTTCTTTGGGCTGGAATTATCACTCACTTTATAATGTTTAGGAAGTTATGAAAAAATATTTAATATATTTGTTTACATTGGCAAGTACCCTTTTGATAGGATGCGATTCGTTCAGGGACATGTCTGGCACAGCAGAAGTGAATCCTATCACAGTGGATGTATATTTGGATATTACCGTTGAAAATATATCCACACTGAAAGATCTGACTGTAAAGTTCGACAATTACGATGAAGATTTACATTATGTAAAAGAAGTAACTGATAATAGTGTGAAAGTTGACGGAATTATCCCCGGAATTTATTCGGTAACAGTATCCGGTACAGCGATCGATACAGAAAACAATGAATACTACATCAATGGCAATTCTGTAAATGCGGCATTATTTAAGCATGGTAGCGCATTGAATATTGAAGTACAAGGGCTTAAAGTGAGCCCATTAATATTCAAGGAGATTTATTATTGCGGTAGCCGTCCGGAAAAAGGAGGAGTCTATTTCCGAGACCAGTTCTATGAGATATACAATAACTCTGCTGACATTTTGTATTTGGACGGTATTTATTTCGCAAATTTAACTCCGGGTACAGCTACCACTAAATTACCTATTTGGCCGGAAGCGGACGGTAATAATTATGCATATGGAGAACGTGTGTGGAAATTTCCAGGAAATGGAACCGAATATCCGTTAGCGCCAGGTGAATCTTGCATCATTTCTCAATTTGCCGCTAACCATCAGTTGGACATCTATAACCCTCAAAGTCCTATAGACGGCAGTAGTTCTGAGTTTGAGTTTAATATGAATAATCCAAACTTCCCTGACCAGGCAGCTTATGATATGCAACATGTTTTCTACCAAGGAAAAGCAGAGATGGGAAGTATACCACAATATTTGACATCCGTATTCGGAGGTGCTTATGTGATTTTTCGTGTTCCTGAAGGAGAAGCTTGGGATCCGGTCAACGATGAAAATATGAAGACAACAGATCTTAGCAAACCGAACAGCAATGTTTATTATGCAAAAATACCTATTAAATATGTATTGGATGCTGTTGAAGCAGTAAACAATGAGTCAAAGATGAATGCAAAACGTGTCCCCGGTGTACTTGATGCAGGTATTACTTGGGTAGGAGCTACTTATTGCGGTTTAGGTATTGCTCGCAAATTGTCCACAGACGAAGAAGGTAATCCTATTATTCGCGAAGAAACAGGTACATATATATATCAGGATACAAACAACAGTACGGATGACTTTGAACGTGGCGTTGTTCCTGTAATGCGTCGTAATGGAGCAAAAATGCCTTCATGGAATCACACATTGTAATAATTAACTAAAAAGACAGAACAATGAAAAAACAATATATGAACTATATGAAAAGCTGCCTGCTGGTAATGATAGCCTGCCTTGTAAGTATGGTGGGAGCAGCACAGGGCTTCTCTCCCGCCGCTATGGAACAATTGACGACTATGGTCTCATTCACAGAATGCTGCCGGTATGCCATTCGATGATATTCAGAATTATTCGAATGTTATATTGGGATATGACTTACAGGACGGAAACTATTGCCGTCCGCAAGAGGGGCAGAAAGAGGCTATCGTAGGTGTATCCAGTGAAGGCTTTATCAATCTGAAAAATGCATATGTGTGGGGAGCATTTAATTTTGCACAAAAAAATCTGACAGATGCCGGATATAACGCCTCCATTGCCGATCCATTCAGGGGAATGCCTTACTATGTCGCAGACCAGCACTTAAGCAAATGGAGAAATCAATATTACGATCTGAAGTTTCGTGCAGCTACTCCTTTACTTGGTAATCATTGGGCATTGGGGTTGGAAGGTAATTATGTAGCTACATTAGCTGCCAAACAGCGCGACCCGCGTGTGGATACCCGTTTTTATACGCTGGGACTGACGCCGGGGATTACTTACAAGTTGAATAATTCACACAAGTTTGGTGCAAGTTTCAAGTATAGTTCTATCAAGGAAGACTCAAGAATGAGTAATGTCAACTCTTATGTGGATCAGGACTATTATATATTATACGGTTTGGGAACAGCCATAAAAGGAATAGGCAGCGGTGTAACCAGCAATTATATTGGAGACCGTTTCGGTGGAGCTCTCCAGTACAACTTCAGTATGCCCTCTTTCAATTTACTGCTTGAGGGCAGTTACGATGTAAAAGCGGAAACTGTTCAGCAGAGCTATACGACTCCTAAAAAAATAGCCGGTGTAAAAGATAAAACTGCTCATGTTTCTTTAACGATGATTCAGGAAGGAAAGGACTATACCAATTATATGAGAACCACATATACAAATCGTAACATCGATGGTATTCAGTATATTTCTCAACGCGATAACTCTGAATCACAAAGTGGCTGGGTGGAATTATATAATAACATCCGTTCTACGTACAAGGCACAAACCGCTTCTCTTAATTATGCATTAAGCAGAAACCGCGGGAATGAATATAGTTGGAAAGCAGAATTAAATGTGAATTATACCAAGCAAGACGATGAATATTTAATGCCTAATTCTGTACAGAATGCAGAAAATTTATCTTTAGGCTTAGGTGGCAAAAAAAATTTTGTTTTAGGCAATAGTTTGAATCGCAGGCTTTTAATAGATGTTCATGTTGCGTATAACAATAATCTGGGAGGTGAATATGTATATGGTGGCAGCCATGCAGACTATCCAACTGTAACCGAATTACAACAAGGGCTGACTAATTATTATACCTGTGATTACTATCGTATTGGCGGGTCGATAACGTATTCGCAACAAGTCAGAGAAAACAGACGTATGAACTTATTTGCAAAAGTTGTATTCGATCGTGTAAATACCTCTGACTATGATTATGATGGGCGTACTCATTTATCGATAAGTTTAGGATGTAATTTTTAATGCTACATAACGAAATCTATATTACAAAACATGCGTAAATTAATAACTGGAAGTTTGATGCTCTGCAGCATATTATCTCTGCGGGCACAGACATTTGTTAAACCGGCTGTGAAAGTAAAGGACACCTCTTTTGCTGTAATTACAGATAAAGGGACATTTCAGGCTTGTGAAGCCGAGCTTAAAGCCTATCAGGAGATTCTAGGAATGGAAGGGTTGCCTACGTTCATCGTATACAATGAATGGAATAAACCGGAAGATGTAAAGAAAGTTATTGTTAAGCTCTACAAAAAGGATAAATTGGAAGGAGTGGTATTTGTCGGTGATATCCCTATTCCAATGCTCCGCAAAGCCCAGCATATGACTTCCGCTTTTAAAATGGATGAGAAAAACAATGACTGGAGAGATTCTTCAGTGCCCAGCGACCGTTTCTACGATGATTTCGACCTACAATTCGATTTTTTGAAACAGGACAGTGTCGAAAATAATTTCTTCTATTATAATTTGGCTATAAAATCTCCACAGCAAATTCGGTGTGACATATATTCTGCACGTGTCAAAGCTGTTGATAACGGCGAAGAACCGCATGCGCAAATCAGCCGCTATTTTAAAAAAGTGGTGGCTGAGCACCAGATAAACAATAAATTAGACCAATTCTTCTCCTATACAGGTGATGGCTCTTACTCTAACTCATTGACTGCATGGACACCGGAAACCTTTACTATTCGCGAACAAATGCCGGGCGTATTCGATAAAGAGGGACGGGCCCGTTTCATCCGTTATAATTTCAGCGATTATCCCAAGGACGATGTCATTAATATGCTGAAACGCACAGATCTGGACTTGTCTATTTTTCATGAGCATGGTATGCCCGAACGTCAATATCTTTCCGGTAGTCCCGCTACTAATAGGTGGAATGCTCATGTAGATGCAATGAAGTACTATTATCGTGGTTTAGCGCGTAGAAAGCAAAACAACAAAAAGTCTTTCGACGAAATGCTGGATATGATGAAAAACACATACGGTTTGGACACTACTTGGATTGCAGGCTATGATGATCCCAAAGTAATTGCAGAAGATTCTTTACTAGACCTGCGCACCGGTATTATCCTGTCGGAAGTTACAGAGTTTAAGCCTAATAGCCGTATGGTAATTTTCGATGCATGCTATAATGGTGATTTCCGAGAAAAAGATTACATTGCCGGACGTTATATCATGTCGGAAGGAAAATGCGTAACTACTTTTGCCAATTCAGTCAATGTACTGCAAGATAAAATGGCAAACGAGATGCTCGGCCTGTTAGGTATGGGAGCACGAGTGGGGCAATGGGCTAAATTGACGAATATTCTCGAATCGCACATTACCGGTGACCCTACTCTACGTTTTCAATCTATCAATGAGGTAGATGCCAATGCTTTGTTCAAAGAACCATATAGCGAGTCCCGCATGTTGGAGTTATTACAGTCGCCCTATGCCGACATACAGAATTTTGCTTTGCACAACCTTTATCGCAATGACTATCCGGGTATTTCTGATTTATTAAGAAAAACTTTTGAAACTTCCTCGTTCATGATGGTACGTTTCACCTGCTTGGCATTGCTTGAGAAGATTAGTGACAAAAACTTCCGGGAAGTCTTACACTTGGCCATTACGGATTCCTATGAATTTATTCGTCGCACCTCTGTTCGTATGATGCAACATGTGGGACTGAACGAGTATGTTTATCCGCAAATCAAAGCCTATGTAGAAGACAACCTATCCGAGCGTGTGGCATTTAATGTGAGTTTGGGGCTTCAAGTCTTTGATCAGGCAGCCGTACAGGCGGCAATTGATAAAGTAATGGCTGAGACCTATGTGTTGCAAGACAAGGAGGAGATGCGTAAGGTTTTGGAGAATGCCAATAATAGTCGTAGCATGCAAAAAGAGTTATTAAGCAAAGAAACTTCCGAACGTTGGCGCATCCTTTATTGCAATTCTCTGAAAAATCATATGGCACATGCCTGTGTAGACGGCCTCTTGGCTTTACTTACCGACTCCAGTGAAAGTGAAAAGCTAAAAACCTGTTTATTGGAGGCTTTTGCTTGGTTCACTCATTCTTATCGGAAGCCTGACATCCTTCGGGTATGCGATCAACTGAGAAAAGATAAGAGCTTATCCGAGAACCTTCGTGAAGAAGCCGACCGTACATATTACAGACTTAAAAATTAATTGGCCATGATTAAAAAAATAATATATCTGGCATTTCTTTTGCCATTGGCAGGAAATGCACAAACAACAGTCATAAAGCCATTGGTCAAACAACCTACCGCTTTTGCTATCATAACAGATAACCAAACTTATGCAAATACCAAAGATGCCATGCATCAGTACAAAACTGCGGTTGAAGATGATGGTTTGGCAACTTATCTGATCAGCGGTGACTGGCAAAATCCAGATCAAGTCAAACAGATAATCATCAAAACATATCAAGAATGCCCTTCATTGGAAGGTCTGGTTTTAATCGGCGATGTGCCTGTCGCATTGGTACGTAATGCGCAACACATGACTACTGCATTCAAAATGAATGAGAAAGCCTTTCCTTGGGATCAGTCTTCCGTACCTACCGACCGCTTTTATGATGATCTGAACTTAAAGTTTGAGTTCATCAGGCAAGACTCAGTAAATCATCAGCATTTCTACTACAAATTGACAGAAGACAGTCCCCAGCGGCTAAATCCTACTTTCTATTCAGCTCGTATCAAGTATCCGGAAAAAAAGGAAGGGGATAAATATGCGGCCATTGCCTCATATCTGAAGAAAGCTGCTGCTGCCAAGGCAGATAAGCATAATCAATTAGATCGGGTATTCTCATTCAATGGTGCTTCTTACAATTCCGATTGCCTGATTGTATGGATGGATGACGAAAAAGCTTATATGGAGAACTTTCCATTAGCTTTTGGTCGTCAAATGGGATTCAAACATTGGAACTTCCGAATGAAACACCCTATGAAATATAAGTTATTCAGCGAATTGCAACGAAAGGACCTTGACTTATTTATGTTTCATGAACATGGAATGCCAACAGGGCAGCTTATTAATGATGAATTGGCATGCACTGATTTCAATAATCGTTATAAAATGTTGAAGAGTACACTTTATAATGCAGTCATGTCCCATGTTGGAAAACGTGACAAAGACACCTTACGTATTCAGATGCAGGAAAAACGACAAGTGAATGAGGTGTTTTTTAAAGACCTGGACAATCCTAAGTTCTGGGAAGCAGACTCTCTTCACTACGCTGATGAACGTATCGTAACGGAAGATTTAATGAAGAGAAATCTTTCCACTAATCCGAAGATGATAATGTTTGATGCGTGCTACAACGGTTCTTTTCACGAAAACGACTATATAGCAGGACAATATATCTTTAATGACGGTCAGACATTAGTAGCACAAGGAAATACCCGTAACGTATTGCAAGACCGCTGGACTATTGAAATGATTGGTTTGTTGTCCCATGGTGTACGAGCCGGGCAATACAATAAGCTAATCGTATCACTTGAAGGTCATTTGTTTGGTGATCCCACTTTCCGTTTTGCTCCTATCGAAGCCAATACTTTAAGTACCGATATAACAATACACAAAGATGACAAAGCCTATTGGAAGAATTTGTTAAACAGCCCATACGCTGATGTACAAAGTTTGGCCATGCGTATGCTGGCTGACGCCGATACCCAAAAGGAATTATCTCCGTTGCTCCTGAAGAAGTACCGGGAAAGTGGCTTCAATACGGTTCGTATGGAAGCTATCAAGTTGTTGAGCCGTTATCAGGACGACAACTTCATCGAAGCATTACGCGAAGGTTTGAACGATACTTATGAAATGGTAGCTCGCCAAAGTGCCATTTATGCTGGATTTGTAGGTGACGATTCCTTATTGCCCGCTATTGTGGAAGCATTGGTCGAACATAATGAACGCTTACGCGTACAAATGAGTGCCAACAAGGCTTTAAGCCTTTATCCGAAAGAGAAAGTAGAAAAGACAATAGAAGACTTTTATGCAAAAGTTGACCGTTTGAATGAAAACGAAGAGAAAAAACGATTACTAAGAAGCCTGGAAAGAATGTTTGTACAAGAGGCAAAAGTCCATCAGACCTTGATGGATGTAGCTGCACCGGAAGCAAAACGTATCAGTGCAATCCGCAATGTGCGTAACTATACATTCCATTTCCACGTGGATGATTATTTGAATGTAATTCGTGATGCCGGTAATCCACAGGAAGTACGTGTAGTAATGGCCGAAGCATTAGGTTGGTTTACTAATTCTGTACAACGGCCACACATTCTTGAAGAAATAAAGAAGATGCAACAAACAGCCAATCTTCCGGAAGATTTAAAAGCAGAGCTTGAACAGACAATCAAAAGATTAAGTTTATAAATATGAATAAATACATCCTTTTGGCAATTACCGCTTTGTGCTTACAGGATATGCAGGCGCAAACAGTTGTACATCCTAGTATAAAAACAAAGACTACTTTTGCAATTGTAGTCGATCAGAAAAGTTATGATGAAGCGAAAAGTGAAATTGATGCTTATCGTACCAGTATAGAAAAAGAAGGTTTAGGTACTTACTTGCTAATTGATGATTGGAAAAGGCCCGAACCTATTCGTGAGCAACTTGTCAAATTGCATGAGAATGAGAAAACGCCTTTGGAGGGTTGCGTATTTATAGGTGACATCCCTATTCCAATGATTCGTGATGCACATCATCTATCTTCGGCTTTCAAAAGGTCTCCCAAAGCCAATTGGCAGAAATCAAGCGTTCCTTCCGACCGTTATTATGATGACTTCGGATTAAAATTTGATTATATTAAACAAGACAGTTTGATACCTGACTATCATTATATGACATTGCGTGCTGATTCTAAACAGTATATTTCACCGGATATTTATTCGGCCCGTATCCGTCCATTACATTTAGAAGGTGAGAACCGTTATCAGATGCTACGCGATTACTTAAAAAAGGCAGTTGCCGAAAAAGCAAAGCAAAATGCATTTGACCAACTGACTATGGCCCGTGGCCATGGTTACAATTCTGAAGATCCTTTGGCATGGAGCGGTGAGCAAATAGCCTTACGTGAGCAATTGCCGCAAATATTCAAATCGGGTAATACAGTGAAGTTCTATGATTTTAACATGCGCTATCCGATGAAACCATTATACTTGAACGAGATTCAGCGCGAAGGATTAGATGTCATGCTATTCCATCACCACGGTGGCCCCACCATGCAGTATATCAATGGCTATGAAAATGGTTCCGGTATTAATTTGAGTATTGAGAATGCCAAAATATTCTTGCGAAGCAAAGTGCCTTCATACGCCAAGAAACATGGGCGTGAAGCTGCTATCAAAGAATATGCCAAGCAGTATGGGGTGCCTGAAAGTTGGTGTGCGGAAGCTTTCGATGAGGAGAAAATAAAATCGGATTCCATTGTAAACCGTAATATGGATATCTATACTGAAGATATTCGTCTTTTGACTCCTAATGCGCGTTTTATATTGTTCGATGCTTGTTTCAACGGTTCTTTCCATTTGGATGACAACATTGTAGGCTCTTATATATTCAATAAGGGTAAGACCATTGCTACTATGGGATGTACGGTTAACACCATTCAAGATAAATGGCCGGATGAATTTCTCGGCTTGTTAGCTGCCGGTATGCGCATCGGGCAGTTCACTCGTTTTACCTGCTTCTTGGAAAATCATCTGATCGGTGACCCGACTTTTCACTTCACCAATAATGCCGGGCTGGATATGGACATCAACCAAGCTTTAGTTGCGCAGGAAGGAAATGTTACATTCTGGAAAAAACAGCTGAATTCCCCTATGGCTGACATGCAGGCAATGGCGCTCCGTCAATTGTCAATGGCAAATTATAGTGGTCTCGTTGAGTTGCTGAAGAAAAGTTACCACGAATCGAACTATTTCGTTGTGCGGTTGGAAGCATTACGCCTATTAGCTTTGAACTATCCGACAGAGGTTGCCGATGTATTGCAGACAGCCATGAACGACAGTTATGAACTGATCCGTCGTTATGCGGTGGAATACGTTGAAAAGAATTGCAATCCGGAATTGTTGCCGGCATGGATAGAAAGCTATTTATTACGCGGACATGAAAACCGCCATCGTTTCAGAATTTTTAGTGCTATCAACACGTTCGACCATGATATGGCTTTGAATGAATTGAAGAAACAGGCTGCCGATTGGTCTTTCTACGATTCTTCCTATGTGAATGAATTGTTAGAATACCTTCCTCGCCAAAAGAAAGGACTTGAAAGAGATTTTGCACTTATTGACAGTCCGGAAAGTACTACCAAACAGATACAAAGCGAAATAAGTAGGTTCCGAAATAAACCTATTGCTAAA
>OHNA01000559.1_pt1 | contig 12260 bp, 7 predicted proteins | sample 1569481 | NCBI WGS metagenome assembly OHNA01 (sample SAMEA3879542, study PRJEB24766) | human gut metagenome | biome: human-associated habitat; feature: feces | place: USA | collected 1985/1987 | reverse complement strand
CAGCACATACAGATCCCTGTCTATATTATACGTATCCCTGTATGCTCCCAAAAACAGATTATTGCTGTTTCTGCCGCCTAAAATATATGCCGTATCATCCGCGATCAGATACTTATCATGCATTCTGTAATTAAGCTTCCACAGCTTTGTCAGCCGGATCGGATTATAAAATCTGATCTCAATATTGGGGTGCGTGGAAAAAGCGCCGAACAGATCACTTTTTTCAAGCTTCAGCCATGCATTGATGCCATCCACCATCAGTCGGATGCGCACGCCCCGATCCGCAGCCTGCAGCATGGCAGCCATCAGATCCTGACCGCTTTCTCCGTCACTCATATCAAATGTGGTCATGATAAGTTCCCGTTGCGCACTTTCGATCAGAGCCAGTCTGTAAACAAGTGCCTGCGTATTGTCATCCAGACAGCGGACAGATGCGCTCCTGTCTACAGACTCTTTTGCAGCCTGTTCCGCATACTTTTCCTTCTGTTTTAACACATGTCTTTTAGTTAGCAGTGGGTAACATATCAAACTGCCGATCACATACAATAATATAAAAATAAACAGAAAGATGGGGAGTTTCTTCCCCATCTTCCCAACGCATTTCTGCCACATCTTCCAATTCATCATTCTTACATTCTTTCCGGTGCATCAAAGCCCAAAAGATCAATACAAGTTTCCAGAATTTCCTTTGTCAGCTTCAGAAGTGCAATATAACCAGCTTTCTTATCCGCATCCTCTTCTGTCAGGATCTTTGTCTCATGATAGAAATGATTGAATGCATTTGCCATTTCATAAATATAGGCACAGATTTTATGCGGTGCCAGTTCTTCATAAGCATTTCTGACCATGGCAGGGAATCTGCCGATCACCATCATCAGATCCTTTTCATCCTTGTTGACAGGCACCTTGATGCTTGCTTCTTCTAGACTTCCGCCTGCCTGTTCATACTTATTTAAGATAGATTTGATACGCACGATCGTATACAGGATATAGGGACCTGTATCACCTTCAAAGGAAGTAAATCTGTCGATATCAAAAATATAATCCTTGCTTGCCTGATTGGAAAGATCACCGTATTTGATCGCTGCAAGTGCAACCGTCTTTGCGGTCTGTCTTGCTTCCTGCTCTTCCACTTCATGATTTTCCGTGATCTTTTCAAACATCTTCTCATTGATCTGACTGATCAGGTTTTCCAGACGCATCACACCGCCTTCACGTGTTTTAAATGCATGACCATCTTTTCCGTTTACGGTACCAAATCCCAAGAATACAAGATCCAGATCATCACGGACGATCTTTGTCTTTCTTGCACAGCGGAATACCTGTTCAAAGTAAAGCGCCTGTCTTTTATCCACAACATAGATAACCTGATCCGGATCGATTTCCTTACGGCGCATCATCAGTGTTGCAAGATCTGTTGTATTGTAAAGAGAAGCACCGTCTGATTTTAAGATCATGCAAGGTGGGATTTCTTTCGTATCCGTCTCCTCTTTGACATCTACCACAAGTGCACCGTCAGACTCATGTGCATAGCCTTCCTTTTTCATATAGTCAACCATGCCCGGGATGATATCATGCACGGTAGATTCGCCGTTCCAGAGATCAAACTGTACATTTAAGTTGTTGTAGTTCTTTTTCAGATCACTGACAGATACGGAAATGATATGATCCCAGAGAGCACGATACCCACGTACGCCGTTTTGCAGCTTTTTCGTTGCTTCCATTGCTTTTTCTTTATAGGCAGGATCTTCCTTGGATCTGCCGCTGGCTGTCGGATAGATTTCTTCCAGTTCAGAGATCGTAAACGGCGCTTCCTTCGGATATTCACCTGTGTAAGCATCATCAAAGTAAACCAGTTCCGGCTTTCTTTCCTGCAGCTCTGTGATGATCAGACCCATCTGCAGTCCCCAGTCACCCATATGAATATCACCGGTCACATTGTGTCCCATATAACGCGCAATACGTTTTACGCTTTCACCGATCACGGCAGAACGCAGATGTCCGACATGGAGCGGTTTTGCCACATTCGGTCCGCCGTAATCGATCACGATCTTTTTGATCTTTTCCGGTTTTTCCAGACCAAACTTGTCTGCTTCTTCCATCTGCTGCAGATAAGAAGCAAGGAACTCCGTTGCGATATCACAGTTCAAAAAGCCCGGCATAACAGCCTCAACCTTGGAAAATACCTTGCTGTCAGCAAGGGCATCCGCTACCGCATTTGCGATCATGATCGGTGCTTTCTTAAACTGCTTTGCCAGTGCCATGGCTCCGTTACACTGCAGTTCACACAGATCCGGCCGGTTGGAAACATTTACCTTTCCATATTCTGCCGGATAACCGGCTTTTTCAAATGCCTGTTTCATTTCTTCCGAAACAATCTCTAAAAATTCTTTCATTTCTATTCCTCCAGTTGTTCCTTTTCTTTTTTCTGCTTTTCTCTTTCCCGCTGTAATTTAGAATATACACAGCCACAATAGTCCTGCCTGTACAGGTTATATTCCTTCGACAATCTGATGGATGTCAGATAGCCGTTTTTCTTCTTAAAATCCGAGAAAAGATACGGAACCTCATATTCCTGCTGCAACTGTAGTCCGATCTCATTTAATTTATCTGCCCGTTTCAGCGGTGAAATGGAAAGCGTTGTTGTAAAAAAATCAAACTGCTTTTCTCTTGCCAGCTTTGCCGTTTCCAAAAGGCGAAGCCTGTAACAGCGGAAGCACCGCTCGCCGCCTTCCGCATAGTCCTCATAGCCACGGACAGTCTCATAAAACCGCTGCGGTTCATAGTTCCCTTCGATCACATTGATCGGATAAATGGTATCCGGCTGTTCATTCAACAATGCTATCAGTCTCTTCTGCTCCTCAACACGTTTGCGGTATTCATCCTGCTCCGATATATTTGGATTATAATAAAAAACAGTGATCACAAAATATTTTGACAGATAAGTCAGCACATAGCTGCTGCACGGTGCGCAGCAGCTATGTAACAAAAGCCGTTTTCCTTTAATTGATTCCTCTAAGAGCAATTCATCCAAAAGCTTTTGATAATTAATCTTTCCCTGCATCCTTACTCTTTCTCTTTCTCTCTTCCCGCATCAGAACCTTTTGTTCTTCTGTTGACAGCCTAGGTCCTTTTGTCTGTGGCATTTTCCGCTCCTGTACCGGCTTTTCCACATAATTTTTCTTAAACTTCTCCACTGCACTGAATACAGACTGCGTCTTTACAGATTCTGCTTCCTTCAGGAGTTTTTCTTCCCGTTGCACAGCTTCTGCTTCATACAGATCATCATAATATTTTTTGCCATCCGGTATGGATTTACAATATGTTGTAATAAATTCTTCCATTGGCATTGGCTTTGCGTAGTAATATCCCTGTACATAACAGCAGCCAAGCTGTTTCAACAGTTCTACCTGTTCCTTTGTCTCAACACCTTCACAAAGAACACGGATTCCCAGTCCTTCCGCCATTTCAATAATCTTTCTGAGGATCAGGATACTGGAGTTTGAAGTAATGGACTCACTGAAAAACTCACGATCGATCTTAATAACATCAAACGGTACATCCTTGAGCATGTTCAGGGAAGAATATCCACTGCCAAAATCATCCATGGAAAGCTGCACATCCTGCTGTTTCAGGAGATTCATCGTTGTGATCATAGTCTCTCTTTCATCCTGAAATACCGTTTCCGTGATCTCCAGCTCAATATATCCGTTTGGAATCCGATAACGTTTTAAAATCTTCTTGATCTGATCCACATAATTCGGGTTATGCAGAAGCAGCCTGCTCTGGTTGACGGAAATCGGAAAGATTGAAAAACCGGAATCAATCAGAACCCGGAGTCTCTTGCAGACTTCTTCGAGCATATACAGATCCAGTTTTTCCACAAATCCGTTTTTCTCAAAGACCGGAATAAATTCATCCGGAAATATTCTGGTACCATCTGCTTTGATCCAGCGCACCAGTGCCTCACCGCCATAAATCCTGTCATGGACAATATCCCATTTCGGTTGGATAAATACCTGAAATTCTTTATTTTTGATCGCCGCTTCCATTTCGGACTCGATCTGATCCACCTTGTACATCTGATTGACGATTTTATCACTGTACATGGCAACCATCGTCTTTTCGTCTCCATTTAAAGACTTCCGTGCCGCATTTGCACGGTCAATGATAATATTTACATCCGTATCATCTTTTCTGACCGGATAAATACCTCTTTTCAGACGGATTGGAAACATAATTGCCAGATCTTCGCGTGCTCTTTCGTTGATCGACTGGATCATATCTTCACACTTGGCTTCAAATTCCTGATCGTTTCTTGCCAGAAGCACAAACTGATCCGCATTCATACGCGTACAGATCTCAATACCATTAAAAATCTTTTCACTTTCTTCCACAACAATCTTCAAAAGTCCGTCCGCTCTCGCATGTCCGTATGCTTCGTTGATGTAACGGAAGTTGGAAATATCAAACCGTACAACAAGATACGGAATATTGGAATTTTCCCAGATCACTCTCGCTGCAACATCGCGGAAATAATTATCATTCTTGCCGCCCGTAATCGTATCCTCATAGGCAAGCACCGAGATCATATCATTAGAATGCTTTGTCGTGCCCCAGATATACAGGAACATAACAAACATCATAAATATGATCGTCAGACAGGTCAACAATGTCCGGAAAATGATTGGCTGTACATCCTCACTGTAAATCGTCTCCGGATACACAACAGCCAGATAAAAATTATTGACAACGGGAATTGCTTCTATTTCCAGATAATTGTTTATACTGTCCTTATCCACAAAGGATGTTTTCTGATACTGCTTCCTGTGCATGTTTCTTGCAACATCACTGATATTCCCCGCGGCATAACTGTCTCCCGCCCTGCTTCTCAGGTAATTGAAAAATACCTCAACCGGCGATTCTTCTGTCAGTGCATGATTCTTTTCTTTTTTGGCATAAACGGATCCCTTAGCACCGATCAGATACACATCACCCTCTTCTCCTAACGTCTGAAAGGAAGATGACTGCAGCAGATCTCCGATTTCCTGTACAGCAACCAGTTCTCCAAAATGTGCATAGCCACGGTTGACAGGTACCATATAAAATACACAGCCTCTGTATCCATCCCCGGTTTCCACATTATCCACGTAAACCTTACTTACACCGGCTTCCAGCTGCTCCCTGATTTCCGCATCTGCCAATAACCTTTTCACACTGCCCGGCTGATATATCGTATTTTCCGCATCAATGTAATAGACCTCGGAAAAGGTCTCCATAATGGAGTACCTTTCCAGTATCGAGAATATATTATCATCCGTCATTGCCCTGCCATCTGCCGTCATCAGTGCAGCCGCCTGCTGCACGATTTCCAGCGTATTGGTCGTCTGATCATCAATAAACCTGCTGGCATCACTGATATTATTTCTTGTTTCTGCCGTCTTCATATGCATAAAACATTTCTGCACATCTACGACATGGGAAAGGCAGACCAGCATACAGATGGACAGTGTTACCAATCCCAACAGCAATATGCGAATGACTGGACGATCATTTTTCTTTTTCCTTCTGTTCTGTTTCATGCTTCCCCCAACAAAACAACTGCTTCATTAACCCATTTAGATTTGTGCAATATCGATCAGCGTCAGTTTCTTTGCATCTGTATTTTCCAGACTGGTCAGAAGCGCATTGGCTGTATCCAGACTGGTCAGGCAGTTGACACCTGTTTCAATCGCAGTACGGCGGATCAAAAATCCGTCTCTTGATTTATCACGTCCCTGTGTCGGCGTATCGATGACCAGATCGATCTTATGACCGAGCAGCAGATCCATAACGGTAGGTGATTCCTGATGGATCTTGTTTACCTTTCTGGCGCTGACACCTGCTTCCTTCAAAGCATTTGCCGTAGAACGTGTTGCGTAGATCGTATAGCCGAGCTTCTCAAACCGGCGTCCGATCTCGATTGCTTCTCCCTTATCCGCATCCTTTACGGTGATGATCATCTGCTTGTATTTCGGCAGATCCACACCTGCTCCGAGGAATGCTTTATAAAGTGCTTCGTTAAATGTCTTTGCAATACCCAGACACTCACCGGTTGATTTCATTTCAGGGCCTAAGGAAATCTCCGCACCACGGATCTTTTCGAAGGAGAATACCGGCATCTTGATCGCAAAATAATCAGCTGCAGGCTGCAGACCCGGTTCATATCCCAGATCACGGATCTTCTTGCCCATAATGACTTCTGATGCAAGATCTACGATCGGAATACCTGTTACTTTACTGATATACGGTACTGTTCTGGAAGAACGAGGATTTACTTCAATGACATAAACCTCATCCCCGACAGAAATAAACTGAATGTTGATCAGTCCGATAACGTGCAGTGCTTTAGCCAGTCTGCGGGAATACTCAGCGATCGTCTCTTTTACCTTATCGCTGACTGTCGGTGCAGGATAAACGGAAATACTGTCACCGGAATGGACACCTGTTCTTTCAATGTGCTCCATAATACCCGGGATCAGGATATCTGTACCGTCACATACCGCATCTACTTCCAGCTCTTTACCCATCAGATACTTATCGACAAGGATCGGATGCTCCTGTGTATACTGGTTGATGACTGCCATAAATTCTTCGATCTCAGCATCGGAAATTGCGATCTGCATACCCTGACCGCCCAGCACGTAGGAAGGTCTGACAAGAACAGGATAGCCTAATCTGTTGGCAACCGCCTTTGCCTCTTCTGCCGTAAAGACAGTTCCGCCCGCTGCTCTCGGAATACCGGTCTGCTCTAAGATCTCATCAAATAATTCCCTGTCCTCTGCCGCATCGACATCTTCTGCCTTTGTACCAAGGATCGGAACACCCATCTTCATCAGATCTTCCGTCAACTTGATGGCTGTCTGTCCACCGAACTGTACAACTGCGCCGTCCGGCTTTTCGATGTTTACGATATTTTCCACATCTTCTGCCGTCAGTGGCTCAAAATACAGCTTATCAGCGATATCAAAGTCCGTGCTGACTGTTTCCGGGTTGTTATTTACGATGATCGTTTCATAACCGGCTTTGGCAAATGCCCATGTCGCATGTACGGAACAGAAGTCAAATTCGATACCCTGACCGATACGGATCGGGCCGGAACCGAGTACCAGCACCTTCTTGCGGGCATTTGTCTCGATTGCTTCATTCTCTCCGCCATATACACTGTAATAATATGGTGTGGCAGCTTCAAACTCGGCTGCACAGGTATCTACCATCTTATAAGAAGCTACGATACCATTATCATAACGCATCTTCTTGATCTCTTCCACGCTCTTTCCTGTCAGGCGGGAAATAACCGTATCAGGGAATTCAATTCTCTTTGCTTCGCGTAACAGTTCTACTGTCAGAGGACCTTTTTCCAGGGCATCTTCCATTTCAACCAGAATTGCCAGCTTATCGATAAACCAGTGGTCTACCATAGTGATCTCATGGATCTCATCATAGCTGACACCTTTTCTGAGGGCTTCCGCAATGACATAGATTCTCTGGTCGTCCACGATCTTTAACCGTTCGACCAACTCTTCCTTTGTCAGCTCCGTGAAATCATAGCTGCGCAGACAGTCCACATGCTGCTCTAAGGAACGGAGTGCTTTCATGAGGGCACCTTCAAAGTTGGTGCAGATACTCATAACCTCACCGGTTGCTTTCATCTGTGTTGTCAGCGTACGTTTTGCCGTAATAAACTTGTCAAACGGAAGTCTCGGTACTTTTACAACACAGTAGTCAAGTGTCGGCTCAAAGCTTGCGTATGTCTTTCCTGTGATCGCATTTTTGATCTCGTCAAGTGTATAACCGAGTGCGATCTTGGCAGCAACCTTGGCAATCGGATAACCTGTCGCCTTGGAAGCCAGCGCGGAAGAACGGCTCACACGCGGATTTACCTCGATCACGCAATATTCAAAGCTGGTCGGATGCAGTGCAAACTGTACGTTACATCCACCTGTGATCTTTAATTCGTTGATGATGTTCAGTGCTGAAGTACGCAGCATCTGATATTCTTTATCGGAAAGTGTCTGGGAAGGTGCTACTACGATACTGTCACCTGTATGGACACCGACCGGATCGATATTTTCCATATTACATACGGTAATACAGTTTCCTGCACTGTCGCGCATAACTTCGTACTCGATTTCTTTCCAGCCGCTGATACATCTTTCTACCAGAACCTGTCCGACACGGGAAAGACGCAGACCGTTTTCCAGAATGCTCTCAAGCTCTGCCAGATTATGTGCGATACCACCGCCGGAACCGCCCAGTGTATAGGCAGGACGCAGTACGACCGGATAGCCGATCTTATTGGCAAAATCCACACCGTCCTGAATATTCTCAACAAGAAGAGACGGTGCACACGGCTCACCGATACGCTCCATCAGATCTTTAAATTCCTGTCTGCCCTCTGCATTACGGATCGTTTCTGCGGTCGTACCGAGAAGCGTTACACCGTGGCTGTCCAGAAAGCCAGACTCTGCAAGCTCCATACCAAGGTTCAGACCTGCCTGTCCGCCCATGTTCGGCAGTAAGCTGTCCGGCTTTTCCTTTTCAATGATCTGTTTGATCACATCTACCGTCAGTGGCTCAATATATACCTTGTCGGCAATATTTTTATCTGTCATGATCGTCGCCGGATTGGAGTTTACCAGAATAACCTCCACACCTTCCTCTTTCAGGGAGCGACATGCCTGTGTACCGGCATAATCAAATTCTGCTGCCTGTCCGATCACGATCGGGCCGGAGCCGATTACCATAACTTTTTTTACATTGGGATTCTTAGGCATTTGCATTCTCCTCCATCATCGTAATAAATCGGTCAAATAAATAGCCGGAGTCCTGTGGTCCCGGGCAAGCCTCAGGATGGAACTGCACGGTGAATATATTCTTTCCTGTATAGCTGAGTCCTTCACAGGTGCCATCATTGACATTGACAAAGGCAGGTGTTGCAACCTTCGGATCCAGCTTATCCATATCTACCACATAGCCATGGTTCTGAGAGGAAATGTAAACACGTCCGGTAGAAAGATCCTTGACCGGATGATTGCCCCCTCTGTGTCCGTATTTCATTTTAAATGTATCCGCTCCCGTTGCAAGTGCCATGAGCTGATGTCCCAGGCAGATCGCAAAGATCGGAATATCTGTATCATAAAGCTTTTTAATCTCGGCGATAATGGAAACACATTCCTTCGGATCGCCGGGTCCGTTACTGAGCATAATACCGTCCGGATGATCATTGATGATCTCCTCTGCTGTTGTCAGAGCCGGATATACCGTGACATCACAGCCTCTCTGTGCCAGTGATCTGGCAATATTCTTTTTTGCTCCAAGATCAAGGAGTGCTACCTTCTTGCCCTTTCCGTTCAGCTCATGCACAAGAGAAGGTCTCATTTCCTTTTCCCCCGTATAAACCGCACTGCCTGAGATCGGTCCGTTTTCTTCCAATGTCTCAGATCCCTTGCAGATGTATTTCTGATCACAGGTAACCTTTTCCACTACCTTTCCTGTGGTATAAGCTTTCATCTTTTCTGTCAGTGCTGCCAGATCATAGTGCTCATCTGTTGTAATGCAGCCGTTCATCGTTCCCTTTTCACGTAAGATCTTTGTCAGGGCTCTTGTATCGATCCCTGCGATTCCCGGTACATCGTTTGCTTCCAGAAATTCCTGGATCGTGATATTGCTGCGGAAATTACTTGGGATCCGGGATAATTCCCCGACGATAAATCCATCCGGCCACGGCTTATTTGATTCCATATCTTCCGTGCAGATTCCGTAGTTACCGATCAGTGGATAGGTCATGCAAACTGCCTGTCCCGCATAGGACGGATCTGTCAGCACTTCCAGATAGCCTGCCATTGATGTGTTAAATACAATCTCACTAATGATTTCTTTGTCGGCTCCGATATGAGTTCCTTCAAAAACGGTGCCATCTTCCAAGATTAAAAAAGCTTTCATAGTCTCACCTGTTCATCCTTTCGCATAATCGTTTTATTATAGCATACAAATTTTTCGCATTCAACCTCGCTCATGCAATGTTTTTATTTATTTTAGACCTGAACTTGACTTTACGTTCTATTTCCCTATTGTAACTTCTTTCATTCTATTTTAAAATAGGAAACAGAAACCTATTGATCATTATACCATATAACAGGAGATTTCAATGAACGAAAACTTATTACAGGTAAAATCTGAGATCACAAAGGTACTGCGCGGCAAGGAAGACTGTATCGACCAGATCCTGTGCTGTATGCTGGCAGGCGGACATATCCTGCTGGAGGACATTCCGGGTGTCGGAAAAACAACACTTGCCGTTGCCCTCTCCCGTGCCATGTCCCTTCATTATAAAAGAATGCAGTTTACGCCGGATGTCCTGCCGAGTGATATTCTGGGCTTTTCTTTATTAGATACCAAAACCGGTGAATTTGTCTATCGTCCGGGGGCGATCTTTACCAATATCTTTCTGGCGGATGAAATAAACCGTACTTCCCCCAAAACGCAGTCCGCGCTTCTGGAAGTCATGGAGGAAGGCAGCGTCAGCGTGGATGGTGTGACCAGAAAGCTTGATGCACCTTTTTTTGTCATTGCCACACAAAATCCGACCGGTGCTTCCGGAACGCAGAAGCTGCCCGATTCGCAGCTTGACCGTTTCTTTATTCGGCTTTCACTCGGTTATCCGGATCATACTGCTGCCACGGAGATCCTCATGGGACATTCCTCCGGCAATATGGACAGCGTGCAGGCTGTTCTGACCGGCGAAACACTTCTTGGCATGCAGAAACAGGCAGAAGCTGTTTATACAGCCCCTGCGCTGATCGACTATATTGTTACGCTTACCGAAGCCACACGCGTTCACGAATATCTTCTACAGGGCATCAGCCCGCGTGGCAGTATCGCGCTTTTAAAAATGGCACGTGCTTATGCCTTTTACATGGATCGGGATTATCTCGTACCGGAGGATATCCATGCAGTCTTTTTAAGTGTCTGCAGCCATCGTGTGATCCTGAATACAAAAGCGCGCGCAGCAGGACTTTCTGCCGAAGATGTCCTGTCACAGGTGTTAAAAAGTATCCGTATCCCGCTGCTTTCCCCTGCCCGCTGATATGAAAGGAATCTGCCATGCTCCGTAAAATACTCTCTGCCGCAGGATTTTTCTTTTTATATCTGATCGTGATCCTGCTGGCAACCTTTTATCAGAAACCGATCTTTCTGTTTCTCCTGATGCTGCTCCTTCTGCTGCCACCGGCCTCTTATCTGGCAGCGCGGTATGCGGTCCGCCATTTGCAGCCGGAGATCACAACTTCCCTCCTGTTCGGACACAGCGGTGATGAGATCACGGTTTCTTTCGTTTTGAAAAATCCGGCTTATCTGCCACTTCCGGACTGTACATTCTACTATACCATCTCCTCTCCGTTTTATCCGAATGAGGAGAGCTACGAAGTAAATTGTCCGGTTTATGCACATGACAGCTTTGCATTTTCCATACCACTGACTTTTCGACGGGCAGCCTGCTATCAGATCCGCCTTACGCAGATCACGGTCTGGGATTATCTGCATTTTTTTACCTTCCACAAAGAAGTAACTTTGCAAAAAGAACTTTTTATTTTCCCGCTGGAAAACGACAGCCTGCAATTTTCTTCTGCGGCATTTGGAGAAGGCTTTGATGAATTTGAAGAAAACGGTGCAAAGGGAAATGTTTCTTCCAATGTGACCGACATCCGGGAATATATTCCGGGCGACCGTCTGCAGAAGATTCATTGGAAGCTGAGTGCCAAGATCCATAAGCTGATGGTAAAGGAAAACGAGCAGACTTCTTCCCACCAGTTTATATTACTGCCGGAGCTTTATCTGCCGGATCCGGCGCAGCCTGTGCTGGAGCAGATTCTGTCAAATGCGCTGAAATACACGAAAAGTGGCAGCATTCACATCTATCTGTCACCGGATGCACCAAAAACGCTGGTGATTGAGGACACCGGCATCGGCATTGCGCCGGAGGATCTGCCGCGGATTTTCGAAAAAGGCTACACGGGCTGCAACGGCCGCACAGACAAGCGGTCGACGGGCATCGGACTGTATCTGTGCCGCCAGATCATGGAGAAACTTTCGCATACCATCCGCATCGAGTCGGAGATGGGAGTGGGAACGAAGGTGTATCTTGGGCTGGATACCGTATCCCTGTAGTACATAGAGAGCTTCGCCGGGAATCTTACAGAAATGTAAGGTTGCCGGTCTTT
>OHNA01000555.1_pt1 | contig 12316 bp, 7 predicted proteins | sample 1569481 | NCBI WGS metagenome assembly OHNA01 (sample SAMEA3879542, study PRJEB24766) | human gut metagenome | biome: human-associated habitat; feature: feces | place: USA | collected 1985/1987 | reverse complement strand
TTTGTATTACAGAAAAGCATTTAGAATATAAAATGATAATTGTCTTTGCAAGACAATATTATGACATTAAGTTATCATCGTTCCTATTTTAATAAAGTTTTTATTTTGCATGATAAATAATAAGATTTTGTAAAAATACACTGTTTGCACTACTTCTAATTATTTAGTACAAATTGTTTATTTACATGTTTTTACCATTTCAAATCCATGAAAACCATGAATTGACATGGTTTCCGACATGTTAACTTTTGTAAACATAAATATATACAAAAAAGCAATTTTTTTTTCTTCGATGTTTTTATTAATGTGTAAAGAGAAAAATAGAGATTACAAAAAGGTACTTTAGAGAAAGAGGAGAAAAAAGATGGGTTACGCATTATTTACAGCAAGGAAGTTAGCACTTCAGTCAAGAGTCAACAATTTAAACGCACAATTGATGGCAATTTCGAACCAACAAAACGCTTTAACTGATCAAATCACAAACAAGCAAATGATGTCAGATTTGAGAAGTGCAAACGCAGCAGCAAACGCTTACAGTATTTTCCAAGGCAGCGGTCAATCTGACAAAGATACTGCTACATTGCAAAGCACTTTGGCTCAAAACGAAAAGTCAAAAACTATGTCAAACATCGAAATCACTAACCTTCAATCGAAAGTTAATGCTTTGGATACTACAAGAGAAGCCTTAGAAACTCAATTAAACTCAGCATCTAACGAATTACAACAAGTTGAAAAAGCTGAAGAATCAGCAATCAAAAATGCAACTCCAAAATACGTTGCATAAGACAATCACCACATCTGATTCCTCTCGCTAAAACAATTTTGTAAACAAACTATTTTCTCTCTATCTCTCTCTAATTAAAGTACAGCCCTCATTCGAGGGCTTTTTTTTGCGGATTTTGTGTAGGCTGAAGCGAAGCGGAACGCCGAAGTAGCGAAAAGTCAAATGAGCGACAACGTAGTGAAGCGAATTACGACTTTTCGTGAAACAAAATCCAAGACAGCGCCCACCGAGCAGAGTGCGAAGGGCGGAAACGAGGAGTTTCCAACCGTAGGCACGTTTATGGCGAGTGAAGTGATACACAAGCCGTGGCTGTCCGAAAATCTTTACATTTGATTATTGAAGAATGGTTATGCTTTGGGTATGATACCGTTATGAGTGAAGAAATTTTCAGAATTAACAAATATATTGCACAAACAGGTTTCTGTTCAAGACGAAAGGCCGACGAGTTAATTGAGGCGGGCAAAGTTCGTCTTAACGGAAAAGTTGTCACCGATTTTTCCACAACAGTTGGCAAAAAAGACAAAATAACGATAAACGGTAAACCTATCTCGAACGTGAGAGAATACACATACATTCGCTATTACAAGCCGGCAGGATACATCACAACAAAAAGTGATGAAAAAGGCCGCAAAACAATTTACGACATTCTTCCGCCGGAAGTTCAAAACCTCAAGCCCGTAGGCAGGCTCGACAAGGCATCGACAGGATTATTGATTATGACTGATGATGGGGAATTAATCAATAAAATGACTCACCCGAGTGTCAAAATTCCGAAAATTTACAGGGTTTGTGTCAAAGGAAAAATCGAGCAAAACGACCTCATTCGTTGGGCAAAGGGTATCGAAATCGAAAAAGGCAAAATCGCTTATGCGGAAGCGGAAGTAATTGACATTGAGGACGGAAACACTGTATTAACGGTCGTTTTACGTCAAGGTATGAACAGACAAATCAGAAAAATGGCTGATGCAATCGGGCACCCTGTAATTTCGCTCAAACGAACTCATCACGGCTCAATCGACCTTTTAGGTTTACAAAAAGGTGCTTTCAAATATCTCAAGCCTTCACAAGTCAAAGAATTAAAAAATTACATCAAAAAAATTGAAAAAGAAGCAAAGAAACGTCAATCTTTATAGGCTTCTTCGGTAAATTCACCAAGTTCCGTTGCAGAAAAACTGTGTTTTTGGAACTTAAATTCTTTCCGTGCGTTAATAATATAAAGTCTATCGAGTGCATTAATAAAATAAATATCATATTTATGCAACTGTTCTGCACTGAGCAAATCCGTCAAAATCCAAATATGCCTTGATTTCAAAGGATATTCTGCAAAAACATACAAACAATTCCAGTCAAATTTTTTATAAAGGTTTTCAAGTTTATCAGTCTTGATTTTGATTTTTTCAAGAATATGTCGAACGTGAATTTCCCCGCAATCACTGCTGTTAGAAGGGTCTGCAATTACAAAACCTAAATTTTCATGAAACATACCCAAAAAATTTTTGCGGAACATTTTATTCGCCCTGGTAACACGTTTATCAAGAGGCAAATTTTGCTCCATACACTCATTTGCAAGTCTTGAGAGACGACCTTCATACTCGGAAATCCCTCGTGTCACTTCTACTCCGATATTATCTTTTTCATTTTGTAAATCCGGAGATTCAGACAAAACAAAATTTTTATGGTTTTCACCATAAAAAAACTTCAAACTTGCATTAGCATATTTTTCATAAAACCTTTTATTCGGCATACTTTCTTTCTCAGATTTTCTCACTAAAACTTTAAAAGGTCGGTATTTAACCGACCTTTCAGACTACTTTCCTAAAAATTCCTGACGGGGCGTGTTCATCGATTCTACCTTTATTTTCAGCGAACCGTTAACATTGCCGATAATAAAATAAGCAGGGAAACTTCCTCCAGGAGAAGGGTTTCTCATTGCTGTAACTTTAAAATCGCTTCCGTTAGGGGTAATTTTCACATTAGAATAGTTATTCTTGTATCTCATTGCCTTGCCCAAAGCCCTTCCTTTTGCTGCTTCTGCAAGGTATCTGTCTTTCGGAACTACAACAGATTGGGTCGTTCCGTCTTTTTTCTGAACAACTCTAATGATTTTCGGATTTTGAACATAATATTTTGTGAAAACATCACTTTCAAAATTGTTTGAAGCCGCAACGTAAGCATTAAAAAATGTTCTTACTTGTTCAGTCGTTGTAGCATTTGCAGCCCCAACACCTATAAACATTGCAACTAATAATACCAAAATTTTTTTCATTGGAACTCCTTTCGTTATTCCATAAAATAGGGCGGTAAAAAAGATTTTACCACCCCTAAATTATTAATGTTTATTCTTCTTCTGAGAAATCAGGAGAACCGAACATACCTTCGATTTCTTCAAGAATTGCTGAAGGCTTACGAACATTGTTCTTTTGTGCTGCACGTTTTTGTGCTTCCATATCTTTCTCTTCTGATGCGTGAGTAAGATGATAGAAACCAGTACCTGCAGGAATCAAACGACCAATGATTACGTTTTCTTTCAAGCCTCTGAGCATATCCTTCTTTCCATCAACTGCAACTTCTGTCAAGATTCTTGTCGTTTCTTGGAAAGATGCTGCTGAAATGAAACTTTCGGTATTCAAAGATGCCTTTGTGATACCCAACAAGACTGACTCGAATGCTGCCGGAGTTCCGCCTGATTCTTCTACCGCCTTGTTTTCTGCTTCGATTTCTTTGAGTTCAAGGAATTCACCGGGAAGAAGTTTCGTATCGCCTGATTCAAGAACTTTAACCTTCTTGGTCATTTGTCTTACGATAACTTCAACGTGTTTATCCGCAATTTCAACACCTTGTGAACGGTAAACTCGTTGAACTTCGTCTACCAAGTATTGTTGAGCAGCTTCGATACCGTTCAATCTGATGATATCATGCGGGTTCATCGGGCCACCTGTCAATGCTTGACCAATGTGAATGTCTTGACCGTTGTTTACAACAATAGTTGAATCAATCGGATATTTGATTTCGTGTCTGCCTGTGTCGTTAACGATATACAATGAAGGAACTTCATCTTCGATAACGATTTCGGCTTTACCTTCGATTTCGGCAACAATAGCTGAATCTTTCGGTTTTCTTGCTTCCAAAAGTTCTTCAACTCTCGGCAAACCTTGAACGATATCGCCTGTCTTTTGTCTTTCAAATACCAATGTTGCAAGCATATCACCACGGAGTACCAATGCACCGTTTCCGATTTGAAGCATTGTACCAGGGCTAATTAAGTAAGGACGTCCTTTTCTGATTTTTACGCCGTCTTTTTCAACAGCAACAACCAAACCTGAAACATCTGTTACTTCGCCATCTTCGCCAATGACTGAATCCATCTTGACAAATTGTCCCTTCTTAACGGTTGCTTTCTTAACTGGGATTGTTTTTTCGAAACTATCTGATACCAAAAGCAAACGTCTGACATCTTCGCCCTCTGCGTTAAGGCTTACAACACCGTCTTTAATAGCCAAAACTCTCGTCTTTGCAACTGGTGTTTTCGAATCGATGATTTGTCCGTTTTCAACAAGCAATTCTGTTTGCATTGATTGCATCATCTTTGCTTGTCCTTCCATTTCACGTCTGATAATCAATGTTTCAAGAACTACAACCTTGAGGTTGTTATTCTTATCAAGTTCGACCATACCTTTCAAGTGACCAAGGTAGCCTTGCATTTGCAATACCAAACTTGTCTTGGTAAGTGCCGCACCATCATAGTTACGAACTCTTTGACCGTCTTTATATTGAAGTTGTGTAACAGGAACAATATCGATTGATTCGTCTGTTGAGTCAAATTTAATTGATACTTCCTTCGGATTGATTTGGAATTTTTGAACAGGACGTACCAAAATTTGGATAGGCTTATTAGACATTGTTTCTTCATCAAGTGTAAGTTCAACATCTTCTGCTGTATCGTCTAAATCAATGTTGTCACTTTCTGAATCCATAATCGTTACGATAGACAATTCTTTAGCCTTGATTTTCGGTGCAATCAATGTACCTGCTTCTACGAGTTCGCCTTCATCAACCTTTAAGTCATTAATGCTTGAAAGAGTATGAATTTCACCCGGAGTGATGACTACTTCGTGAATACAATCATTGAATTCTCTGATTTCAACAATACCGTCAATGTTAGTATACAAGTCTTTAACAACTTCGGTACCTGCCGTAACGTATGTACCTGTTTCAACCATTTTCAATGATGAATCTTTACCTGCCAATTGGTGAATTTCATCAGGAATAAAGATAACTTCACCAGGTTTTGTAATGATTTGGTTTTCGTCAACTTCAATACCGTTGTATCTGATTTCACCACTTGATGAAACAGTGTGTTCATCATCGATAAGTTCTGCAATAATCATACCGTTTTCAACTACCGTATCGATAGGTGATTTAACGATGTATTTTTCGCCGGTTTCTTCAACTGTCCAGATTTGTTCCTTCTTAGTTGATTCAAATGTAGCGTTTGCAGGAAGGATTGATGCAATTACGATTGTCAATTCTTTACCAGAAACAATCTTCTTGATTTTCTTTCCTTCAAATTTAACTTCTTCAACTTTAAGTGAATCATTAACTCTAACTTCACCACCGTGTTCTGATGCGATGTTAATTTCTGCTAATTTTTCACCGGTTGAAATTTTTTGTTTGTCTTCAACAAGGATTTTTGAACCACCTGGGAGGTTGTATACGTCGCCACCCAACACCCAAATAATACCATTTTTGTTTGCTGTTCTTGAAACGTTTCCTTGTCTGTCTTTCTTTTCATCAGCAACGAAGTCCTCAAATCTGATTTCACCAGAAAGGTCTGATGTAATATCCTTCGTAGCCTTTTCTGTCAAACGGTTACTGTCAACAGCACTTTGAGGTGCGTATTCTGCAAGGAGTTGACCTTTTTTAACCTTATCACCTTTTTTAACCATCAATTTTGAATGGCCGGGGATATGATATTTATAAGTTCTCTTTTCCGTTTTAAGTTCGATATCGCCTTCCGTAATAGTAACGACAACTTCATCTCCGTGTCTGGTTCTTTCGTTTTTCGTTCTGATATCTGAAATAATTTCACCGTCGTCGCTCGCTTCAACGTGCTTCATAGCACCTTTTACAGCAACAGCACCACCGGTGTGGAAGGTTCTCATTGTAAGTTGTGTACCTGGTTCACCGATTGATTGAGCAGCGATAATACCGATTGCTTCACCGACATCTACTGTCTTTTGAGTCGTCATCGCCCAACCGTAACACTTTTGGCAAATGCCGTATTCGAGTTCACAAGTCAAAGGAGATCTCATCTTCAATTCTTTCAAATTGAGGTGAGCAATTTTCTTAACGTCATCTCTGTTGAGAGTTGTGTTCTTTTCAACAATAACTTCACCGTTTTCATCAACGATGTCTTGAGCAACCGTTCTGCCCAAAAGTCTGTCAATCAAAGGAACGATAACTTTGTCACCGTCCATAATCGGTTTCATGTTGATATAACGTTCCGTACCGCAATCTACGTCACGAACGATTACGTCTTGTGCAACATCAACCAAACGTCTTGTCAAATAACCTGAGTCTGCTGTTTTCAATGCGGTATCTACAAGACCTTTTCTTGCACCGTAAGATGAAATGATGTATTCGGTAACGCTCAAGCCTTCTTTGAAGTTTGCTCTAATCGGCAAGTCGATGATTTGACCTTGTGCGTCAGCCATCAAGCCTCTCATACCAACCAACTGTGAAACCTGTGAGAGGTTACCTCTTGCACCTGAGAACGCCATCATATAAACTGAGTTTAATCTATCAAAGTTTGATACAACGTTTTCAGTGAGTTTCGCCGTCGTTTCTGACCAAGTGTCAATGACCTTTGTATATCTTTCAACTTCGGTAATTTCACCCTTTAAGTAGCGGTGTGTTGATTTTTTGATTTCTTCATCTGCCGCTTCCAAAAGGTCTTTCTTGATAGGCGGAACGGAAAGGTCTGCGATTGTGATTGTAACACCTGCTTTTGTTGCATACTTATAGCCCAAATTTTTGATGTTATTCGCAAGGTCTGCCGTCTTTGCACCGCCCCATTCGAGATACATTTGAGCCAATAAATTCGCAAGTGACTTTTTGTTCATCTGCTCATTTATGAACTCAACGTTCTTCTTCATATTTTTATTTGTTAAAGTATCCATTATTATATCACCTTAAATTTTAACTACGTTGACAAAAGAGATTTTCTGATTGTTTCATTGAAGATAATTCTTCCGACCGTAGTTTCAAATCTCTTGTTGTTTTCATCACGAACTACAATCTTTTCGTGTAATTTGATTACACCGCAATCATAAGCAGAAATTGCGTCATCGTAGTTGTAGAAGTAATGTAATGTATCCGAAACATCTTCTCTCATCAAGGTCAAGTAGTATACACCCATGACCATATCTTGAGAAGGTGTAATAATCGGTTTACCTGTTGCAGGTGCCAAAATGTTGTTTGTTGCTAACATCAACATTCTTGCTTCCGCTTGTGCTTCGATTGACAACGGTACGTGAACAGCCATTTGGTCACCGTCGAAGTCGGCGTTGAATGCCGTACATACCAACGGGTGCAACTGAATTGCTCTACCTTCAACCAATTTCGGTTCAAATGCTTGAATACCTAATCTGTGAAGTGTCGGAGCACGGTTCAACATTACCGGGTGTCCGTCGATTACTTCTTCCAAAATATCCCAGATGACCGGATCTGAACGTTCAATCTTCTTCTTAGCCGATTTGATATTTTGAACATGTCCTCTTTCGATAAGTTTATTAACTACGAAAGGTTTGAAAAGTTCGATTGCCATTTCTTTCGGCAAACCGCATTGGTTGAGGCTCAATTGAGGACCTACAACGATTACGGAACGACCTGAGTAGTCAACACGTTTACCCAAAAGGTTTTGTCTGAAACGACCTTGCTTACCTTCAATGATGTTGCTTAATGATTTCAAAGGTCTGTTGTTCGGACCGACTACCGTTCTTCCACGTCTGCCGTTATCGATAAGTGCATCAACCGCTTCTTGTAACATACGTTTTTCGTTTCTTACAATAATTTCAGGTGCACCCATTTCGAGCAATCTTTGCAAACGGTTATTTCTGTTGATAACACGTCTGTACAAGTCGTTCAAGTCAGATGTTGCAAATCTTCCGCCGTCTAATTGAACCATAGGTCTCAAGTCCGGAGGAGTTACAGGAAGTACATCCATAATTAACCAAGTAGGATCAGTGTTGCTTGCGAGCATTGATTCCATTAATCTCAATCTCTTGATTAATTTTGCTTTTCTTTGTACTGAACCGCCTGCTGATTGAAGTTCTTCACGAATTTGTGCTGCAGCGTCTGACAATACGATTTCTCCAAGCAATTCTTTGATTGCTTCTGCACCGATGCCGACTCTAAGTTCACTTTCTTCGTGTTCCATCATAAAGTCTTCATATTCTTCTTCTGACAATAATTGAAATTTCTTGAACTCAGTATCTGCTGGGTCAATTACAACATAACTGTTGAAATAAATGACTTGTTCCAAATCTTTAAGAGTCATATCAAGGAGTAAACCGAGGTAACTCGGAATACCCTTCAAGAACCAGATGTGGCTAACAGGAGCAGCAAGTTTAATGTGCCCCATTCTGTGACGTCTTACCTTTGAATCGGTAACTTCGACACCGCATCGTTCACAAATGATACCTTTATGTCTTACTCTTTTATATTTACCGCAATAACATTCCCAGTCCTTTGTAGGTCCGAAAATTCTTTCACAGAACAAACCGTCACGTTCTGGTTTCAACGTTCTGTAGTTTATAGTTTCCGGCTTTGAAACTTCGCCGTATGACCATTTAAGAATTCTCTCGGGAGATGCGATGCTGATTCTTATATAATCAAAATAATCTATACTTGTGGACATTACTAATTGTCTCCTTTATTTACTATTCTTTGAACGATGATGATGCGTCAAAGAAATTGATATTCAACAAATCGGAATCCATATCCGAAAGAACTCTCTTAGGTGCTGCTTTTCTGATGTCATCAGAATCAGACATAAGATTTACTTCTTCGCCGCCCTTCTTAGCAACCGTGATATCCAAACCGATTGATTGAAGTTCTCTTACGAGTACCTTGAATGATTCAGGGATACCAGGTCTCGGGATATTGTCGCCCTTAACGATTGCTTCATATGCTCTTGAACGTCCGTTTACATCATCAGACTTAATTGTGAGCATTTCTTGAAGAACGTATGCTGCACCGTAAGCTTCGAGTGCCCAAACTTCCATTTCGCCGAATCTTTGTCCGCCGAATTGAGCTTTACCACCCAAAGGTTGTTGTGTAACGAGAGAGTATGGACCTGTTGAACGTGCGTGGATTTTATCATCTACCAAGTGAACAAGTTTCAAGAAGTAGATAAGTCCGACTGCTACCGGTCTGTCAAATGGTTCACCGGTTCTGCCATCCATAAGGATTACTTTACCGTCTTCTCTAACCCAATCACAACCTGAGTCTTTGATACCTTTTAAAAGTTCCTCTTTAGTTGCTTTTTCTGATTGGTTAGCACCATACATTTCATCGAATGAAGGTGATTCATAATATTCGCCCGTCAAGTATGCTGCCAAGCCCAACAAACATTCATAAGTTTGACCGATGTTCATACGAGAAGGTACGCCGAGCGGGTTAAGTACGATATCTACAGGTGTTCCGTCCGGTAAGAAAGGCATATCTTCTCTCGGAAGAATTCTTGATACGATACCTTTGTTTCCGTGACGACCTGAAAGTTTATCACCTACTGAAACTTTACGTTTTTGAGCGATGTAAACTCTGATTACAGTATTTGCTCCGGGCGGAAGTTCATCGCCTTTTTCTCTGTCAAATACCTTAACATCGACAACACGTCCGCCTTCACCGTGAGGTACACGAAGTGAATTGTCTTTTACATCTCTTGCTTTTTCAGCAAAGATTGCTCTCAACAATTTTTCTTCCGGCGGGTGTTCTGATTCGCCTTTCGGAGTAACTTTACCGACCAAAATATCATCGGCATATACTCTCGCACCGATTCTGACGATACCTCTTTCGTCTAAGTGACGAAGTGAATCTTCAGAAACGTTAGGAACTTCTCTTGTAATTTCTTCCGGTCCTAATTTTGTTTGACGTGCGTCAATTTCCAATTTTTCAATGTGGACTGAAGTGAAGACATCATCTTGAACCAATCTTTCCGAAATCAAGATAGCATCTTCGAAGTTATAGCCTTCCCACGGCATATATGCCGCAAGAATATTTTTACCAAGTGAAAGTTCACCGAAGTGAGTTGAAGCACCGTCAGCAAGCACATCGCCAGCCTTGATTGCTTGTCCAACCTTAACAATCGGTTTTTGGTTGATACAAGTATCTTGGTTACTTCTTACATATTTCATAAGTTGATATCTGTGAAGTTTTCCTGCGTTATCTTTAATAGTAACTTCTTCACCAACAACTCTGTCAACAACACCGTCTACCTCTGATACAACGACCATACCCGAGTCTTTTGCGGCTCTCTTTTCAAGGCCTGTACCAACTACCGGTCTGTCAGTAATCAAAAGCGGAACTGCTTGACGTTGCATGTTTGAACCCATCAAGGCACGGTTAGCATCGTCGTGTTCGATGAACGGAATAACTGATGTTGCAACTGAAATAATCTGAATAGGTGACACACCGACAAAGTCAACTTTGCTTGAATCATCTTCTGTAAATTCAGATTTGTAACGTACAGGAACTTTTTCGAACTTGAATGTTCTGTCTTTGTTCAATGCAACGTCACCGGGAGCAACACGGAAGTTTTCTTCTTCGTCTGCTGACATATAGTGAACTTCTTCCGTTACCTTGCCGTCTTTTACCGCAAAGTAAGGAGTTTCAATAAAGCCGTAATCATTAACTCTTGCGTGTGTAGCAAGTGAACCGATAAGACCTGCGTTCGGACCTTCAGGAGTTTCAATCGGGCAAAGACGTCCGTAATGTGAAGGGTGAATATCACGAACCGCAAATCCGGCTCTTTCTCTGACCAAACCTCCGGGTCCTAATGCTGAAATACGTCTCTTGTGAGTCAATTCAGCAAGCGGGTTTGTTTGGTCCATAAATTGTGACAACTGTGATGAACCGAAGAATTCTTTCAACGCTGCAACAAGCGGTTTTGTGTTCAACAAGTTCAACGGTGTCAATGACTCTGAATTTTGCAAAGTCATTCTTTCTTTAACGATTCTTTCGATACGGCTCAAACCTACTCTGAATTGGTTTTGGAGCAATTCACCGACTGAACGGACACGTCTGTTTCCGAGGTGGTCGATGTCATCGCAACTTCCTTCATCGTAAGTCAAGTTAATCAAATATTCGATTGATGATACCAAATCTTCCGTTGTCAAAGTTCTTTGAGTTGCAGGAATGTTCAAGTTCAACTTTTTGTTGAGTTTGTAACGACCTACACGACCTACGTCGTATTTCTTTTCATCAAAGAATCTTGCATCAAGAATTTGCTTACCGCCAAGTGGTGACGCAGGGTCGCCCGGACGCAATTTCTTGTAAACTTCAATCAATGCATCATCTTGTGTTTCTGTTGTATCTTTATCCAATGTTTTCTTCAAAAATTCAAAGTGGGTAAAGCGTGATTCCATTTCAGCAACGGATAAACCTAATGCTTTCAACAATGTTGTTGCCAAAATCTTTCTGTTTTTATCGATTTTGACATGAACTATATCATTCGCATCAGTTTCAATCTTCAACCATGCCCCTCTGTTAGGAATCAAAGTTGCGTTGTATAAACGTTTACCGGTCGGAGAGATTTCTCTCTTAAAATATACGCCCGGAGAACGTACGATTTGCGAAACGATAACACGTTCCGCACCATTGACGATAAATGTACCTTTGTCAGTCATCGTCGGGATATCACCGATATACACTTCTTGTTCTTTGATTTCGCCGCTGTCACGGTTAACCAAACGAACCATAACTCTCAACTGTTTTGCATAAGTTGCGTCATGTATTCTTGCTTCTTCGATAGTGTATTTCGGATTGTCGAATGTATAATTCGGTAAGAAGTGCAACTCCAAACGACCCGTATAGTCTTTAATCGGAGAGTATGAAAGAAATTCTTCCTTCAAACCTTCAGTCAAAAACCACTCAAAGGATTTCTTTTGGACTTCAATCAAGTCCGGCAAATAATCCAAACGAGTCTTGGGTATCCCCATCGGCGTTACTCTTTCAGAATAAGTTTTCTTTAACATTTATTCACCTCGCTGCATGTGGCATACTTTTTATTCAATTTTTTATAAATATGCTTTGTACTGTACAAAATTTTAATCTTTTCTTTGATATCAAGGGTTTTAGTCTATTTATCCCGTTCATTAAGGGTAATTTTGACACTATTTACCCGTTTTTAAATGATAACTTGCTGAAAGTTCCTCGTCAAGAAAAATGCTTAACAAAACTAAACTCATGTAAATATTTGTTTACAAAATTTTTTACGATTGGCAAAATGACCGTCGTTATTGATTTTGAATG
>OHNA01000553.1_pt1 | contig 12336 bp, 1 predicted proteins | sample 1569481 | NCBI WGS metagenome assembly OHNA01 (sample SAMEA3879542, study PRJEB24766) | human gut metagenome | biome: human-associated habitat; feature: feces | place: USA | collected 1985/1987 | reverse complement strand
CATTCTTGCAAATGATGACAAAGAATTATATCAGAAGCTTATTGATTTAAAAGAAAACTATGCAGCAAAGGTTTTATTCTATGAGTTTAAAATACCTTTGCCTGAAGCATTAAAATTGGTACAGCGAACTAAAAATGTAAAAAAAGAATTAGAAAAACCTACCAAATCATTAATGCACACTCTCAAAACACTTGAGCACCTTCAGCAATCAGTTGACGGAATTGTACAACAAATTAATACATATAAACAAAGTAAAGATGAAATAGGAAACTTTATTTCAGATTATAAGAATAAAGAAAATAAATTCCCGACACCTGTGGAAGTTCAAAAGGCATATAAAGCACTAACCCAAAAATGTGATGATTCCGCCCAATTTCATACTGCAAAACTTGATGAATATTTTGAAAAAAAGTATAATCAACAAAATGTTAACATTGATTTCATAGTACTGGATGAATTTCTTTCAACCCAGCAAAAAACCGTTGAAACGCTATCTGCAAAAAAGAAAGAAATAGATCAAAAATACATAGCTGAAAATAATCAGAATGTTCTCAAAGAATTGGGATATGGTGATAGCCTAAGTAATTAGGAATGAGGAGTATTGCTGCTGCATGTTAGCGATCAGAATATCCATGGAAGCGAATTTAGCTTCAAGCTGCGCCCTGTATCTATCAAGCGCCTTTTTCTGCTTTTCAATCTTATTCTCGATATCTTTAACCTCCCTGTCGTAAGAGGCCTCAGCTGTCGCAAAGTAGCCGGTTACAGCCTTGAGAGAAGACTCAATTAGAGTTTCTACCTTCGTGAATATACCCGTATTTGAATCACTGCCGATTAACAGAGCTTTCAATGCGTCCTCATCTGCTTCATATGCCTGAATAAACTTATCTTTATCAAACGTTAGCGTTGTAATATTATCTGTAGAAATATTGTTAGCACTTGCATTTTCTACTTTTATACCAATGGCATCCAAATTACGGAACACTGTCGTTCCCGCATCTGAACTCGTCATCATATTTCTTAGCTGATTTCTTACTAATTTCAATACTGACTGGTCGTGAAGCTTGCCATCTTTTGATATGGCCTCATCTACATTCTTCATTAACTCGTTGTAAGAATCCACGATATCTGATACAGCATTCGCAAGAGTTTCCTTATCACGCTCTACGGTCAAGGTTACTGATGAATCCTCGGTTAGGCCTTTAAGGTTAATTGTTAAACCCTTTATGCGAGAAATATCACTTGTGATAGTATTAGAATTCGATGTATAGTATGTGCCGTTAATAGAGAATTTTGCATTATTACCAACGTCCTGTACATTAACATTCATCTTTGTTGTTTCTACCGAACCATCTGCCGCCCAGGTTGTATTTGTATAGCCCATAATGTCTGTAAAGTTACTTGTACCGGCCTCGATATTTATCAAAGCAGAACCTGTAGTTCTGGATTTTATTACGAGTTTACCATCAATAGAATCCCAGTAAGCTGTTGCATTGGCTGCATCATTTGAGTTTATCTGCGAGATTAACCCTGCGAGAGTTGTTGTATTACTTATGCTAAATGTTGCATCACCTACAATAAATGTTCCTTCTGTAACATCTCCGCGTCGGAAAAGACCTGAATTCATGATTACAGAATCAGAGTTTACGCAGTAAAGTTCTCTAGCACTTGATACGGTTTTGCCGTCAGAAGAAATACCTGTTATTGCAGCAAAGTTGGAGGTATCTGTTGTAGCTCCTACTTCTATAGAATCATCCGGATTTTTAGAGAATATTTTTAGGTATCCGTCTTCGAAAGTAAGGTCTACATCAGCGAAAGCAGAAGATATTCTTGAGCGCAAATCTCCGAAAGTTTCATCTTTCTTTATCTGTATAGTAGCTTTTTCCCCATTTCTATAAATCGACAGTGTTCCGTCGGAGATATTAAGCAGTCCCATTTTTGTATCGTAGCCTGCGTAATTGGCTACAGAAAGAGTTTTTTCTTCTATTTGTGTAGTTGTAGCTTTAGTGGTTTCTGAGCTAGCGGCGAATCCTCCTAAGTCTTGATGGTATTGCAGTCCTATTGTGGCCATAATACTTGAGTCTGTATTCGCCTGATCTATAGTGAAAGTATCGAATCCGCTCTGTATAATCAATTGTCCGTCAGAGGTCATAGAAGCTTCGAGTCCAAGTGCTTCAAACTTTTTAATCAATGATCCGAAGGTTTCGTTTTCGGTAATTTCGATTTTTGCATTTTCCCCGTTAACTATAATCGCGAGTGATCCTTCAGCTTTGAGGGTATCGCTTCCCCACGGTTTATTGAAGCAGCTGAGTAGTGTATCTTCTGTTGCGGCGGTAAAAGTGGTTACTAGTGTTGATGTTTGTTCAAGTCCTTCGTATTTATAGCTGGTATTATGGTTATTGGAGCCGAAAAGTTTTTCTACAACGTTAGAGGCGTTAGTAGTGCTATTGGACTTAGTTATGTATGAGTCACCTGAACCTATGATAGTAAGAATTGAGCTATCTCCGTCGGAAACGAGTGATGTTTCTATTCCGAAAGATTTTAGGGTATCGAGGAATGAGCCCATTGTTTCTCCGGTGGAGATGTATGCGGTATATTTTACGCCGTTATTGTAGATGTAGTATTCGCCTGTTGTAACTCCCAGTTTTGCAAGTAGAGTATCTCTTGTTACATCGGAGTCGATTGTGGTAGTAGTTACAACGTTAAGCGTTTCGCTTTCGTAGGTATTTGTCTGGATCCAGTTATTTAGGTCAATTCCGAGCAGTTCTAGAGCATTTGAAGCTTGTCCGGTTCCTGTATATTTTTGGAGCAGGCTATTTCCTGTATTTTTAAGTATCAGCTGTCCATTTTCGTTAAGTACTGATTCAAAGCCATAGAGAGCCAGCTGATCCATTAGTGTTCCTATAGTATCGTCTGCGGTGAGTTCTATGTTTGTTTGTATACCGTCTTTGACTACGGTTATGAAGCCTTCTTGATATGTTCCTTCGTTGATATCTGAGAGTTTAGTATCTCTGGTAACGGCTTTGATGACGTCTTTAGGGATAGTGAGTCCGTTGGATGTATAGATATTAACGAAATCCCATTCAGCGAAGAGTGTTGATACTATATTTGAGTTAGCTCCAGATGTTGCTGATGTAGCGAGGTATGTGTTATTATATGCGCCTACGGATATTGAGCCGTCTTCTGAGATATCTGCTATGAGGCCATTTCGGGCTAGCAGAGCCATGAAGTCATTTACTGTCATATCGGCGGTTATGTATTCTGTAGTACGAACGCCGTTGTTGTAGACGTAGAAAGCTCCTTCTGAGATATTAAGGTTATTTCCGTCTTTATCTTGCAGTTCGCTTAATTTTGTATTACCGTCAATTCTGTTATCGACTTCTACGGTGTATTCGAGGTTTTCGCTTATAGAGTCGTATCGGGTATTCCAGTTATCCGCAATATTAAGTTTTGCAAGGATATTTGATGCACCTGAGGAGATTCCTTGTGTAGTCATGTAGCTGTTATTTGTGCCGTCAAAGTATAGTTTTCCGTTAGAGTCAAGTCCCATTGTTATTCCGTATTGTGAGAGTTTGGAGGCAAGAGTTTGGAGTGTATCTTCGTTATTAATATTAACGAGGTATCGGGTACCGTCTTGATATACGTAGATATTTCCGCTTGTGATGCCTAGTGAGTTGCCGTTTTTATCTGTTAGCTGGTTTAGTTTTGTATCCAGGGTTGTTTCTTTAACTATAGTTTCGTAGTCAGCGAGGTGGTCGGAGGTTTGTGTAATTTCACCGAGTGACCAGTCTGTGAGTCCGAACACATCTAGGATATTTGATCCTCCGGTTATTGAGGTCAGGTAGCTTTCGCCTATACCAGACACAGAGAGTCTTCCTGCGGCATCGATATCGGAGTTAAATCCGTATTCTGCGAGGAGGTTCATGAAGTCGGCTACGGTTTTGATTTGGGTAGTATCTATATTTACAGTATAGTTAACGCCTTGTTGTGTAATGAGGATATTTCCGCTTGTTATTCCGAAAGCAGCGAGCGGTGTATCTTTTGTCATAGGTCCTATAGTTGTTTGTATTAAGTTTGTGGATATATTGTATGTATTGCTAGTGCCGTAGTCTTTTGAGTAATTAGTTCCCATCAGTAGTTCACCGAGGTTACCGGATATATCGAAGTCGGTGAGTGTAGAGGAGTTTACAGTGAATTTCCCGAGCGCATCTAGAGAGGCTTGGATTCCGTATTCAGCGAGTTTATCAATGACGTCGTAGATAGTTTGTGTTCTGGAGAATGTAAGGGTTACCAGTTTATTTCCTGCGTCGGAAGTTGTGGACAGAATAATTGTACCGTTTCCGGTTCCCATGGTTTTGCCTGTTGAGTCGGAGAGGTTTCCGAGCTGTGTTGCGCCTGTAGCGGCGACTTTTACTGTATGTGAGAGGATATTTGAGGTTCTGTTCACAGTTACAGTTTGGACGTTATTGATAACGTTGGAGAGTTTAAGTGCGGTAAGGATATTTGAACCTCCGGATGCGGCTTGCATGTATACGTTACCGATACCTTCGATTGATACTTTTCCGGAGGAATCTATATTACCAACGAGTCCGTATTTTGATATTTGAGTAAAGAATTCGGATAATGTTGAGGATGCATTGACGCTAATAGTTGTGAATTTTCCGTTAGTTTGGTGTATAATCAGGTTTCCGTTACCGTTATTAAACCCGTTTATATTAGAGAGTTTAGTATCGTAGTCAATTTTAATGTTATTACTAGTAGAAACGAGGTCACCAGATGTTTTGTTATCACAGATAGTTTTTGTGCTTGTTATATATGATTCATTTGCGCCTGCTTTAAGTTTGAGGGCATTTTTTACGTTATCGGAGATATTTTGGATAAATCCGTTTGGAGTTCCTGTGAGAGTCAGCTTACCGTCTTTAATGCTTCCTGAGATACCGAGTCCGGCGAGGGTTGTTAGGGTATCGTCTATGGTATCGGAGGTTTTGACGGTAATTGTGTAGTAAGCACCTTCGCAGCCTACGGTGATGGTGCCGTTTGCGCTCATGCCCAGCTGCGCGTAGGTTGTGCTGCTGTTAAGGCTTAGGGTGGAGTTATACTGTTGTTTATTGGAGTTTGTGTTGTAGTAATGGGTTTCCGTGACGGTTGTATACGTATTATTAAGGCCTGTATTGAATTTCAGGGCGTTTTTGACATTATCTGTCATTCCGGAGATGTAGCCTTCTTCTGTGCCGGTAATATTTAGTTTACCCTCGTGGACTGAGCCGGATACGTTGTAGCCGGCAAGGGTAGAGATGATGTCATCAAGGGTATCTGAGCTTTTTACGGTTACTATATACTGGGTGCCGTTTGAGATGACGGTTATATATCCGGTGTCTGCTCCTTTGATACCCAGAAGTTCAAATAGTGTGTCGGTGGTCATGTTGGCTATTGTGTCGTATAGCTGCTGATCTGAGGTTGAATTCGTTAAAATTGTTACTGCAACGGCTCCACCGCCGCCTGACCCAGAGCCTCCTGTGCCTGGTTCGTAGTTGCGGTACAAGATGATGGAATTCGTATTTACCGGACGTTGGACGGTGTAGAAGGTAATATCAAATCCATCCGAGGAAGTTTTACCTCCGGCATTTATCGAAATAGAGTAATTAAGCAGCGGAGTTTTTCCACTCTCATATTTCCACCCACCCGCAGAAGTAAATCCGTTAGCAGTCATTATAGCCTGATTCTGCATATCAGCTAAAGAAATACCAGTTCCGTAGCCAGAGCTTAATCCAGTCGAATTAGCATTGTTGTAATAACAGTTTTTTAGAGAATAGTTAGTACTCCCTGTAAATCCTCCATAATAGCTCGAAGTACCAGTATAATTTACAGTTCCTGAGGCATAACAGGTATTGTAATATCCACCACTTCCACTTCCAGTAAACCCGCCGACATAAGTCCCACTACCGGTTACGTTACCTGTTGTATAGCTATTATTAATTGTTCCGTAGGCGTTTCCAACAAATCCGCCGACATAATTTCCATTACTGGTTACATTACCGGTCGCATAGGATTGATTAATAGAACCTCCATTCATGTCACCAACAAAACCGCCTACATTTGAAGAAGAAGAATTTGCAGCAGTAACATTACCGGTTGTATAACATTGATTTATTGTTATATAGTTGGCCCGTCCAGCAAATCCTCCAATATCGCTACCTCTTGGAGTTACATTAATATTCATGGTAGAATAAGATTTATTGGCAGCACTAATCAAGTATCCAGCTACTCCACCAATATATTGAGCCAGAGAGCCTGATGTAATATTTATTGCACCTGATGTTGAACTGCTGCTAATATTACTAATATATCCAGCGAGTCCGCCAAGATATTGGATTGTTGCATAACTGTTATCATATGAATTTGATGCAGAAGCAGTAATTGTAGCATTTGTTGTGCAGTTTGTTATTGTATAACCCCTACCAATAATACCTCCAACATATTGTATATTGTGTACCGCATACTTGTTTGCATTTGAGTTAAGAGTCATTGACATATTGGAAATACAGTTAGTAGCAGTAGACTGAATACTGCCAGCTACCCCTCCAATACACTGCATTATGCCTCCTGTCATATTGATAGCACCGGATGTAGTACAATTACTAATAGTTCCTGTCATTCCAACAATCCCGCCGAGGTAATTAAATGCCCCTGTTCCAGATGTTGTAATCGTACCGGAATATGCACATTGTGACACAGAAGAAGACCAAGAACCAAATCCGCCAACAATCCCGCCTGTGTATGATTGAGTAATAGTACTTCCATCTTCTCCAGAACCACTATTATCTGTTACACTGAGAGAAATATTTAAGCTGGAAGAACAATTGGTGATACTAGTTGTATCCAGCTTACCAACAATCCCGCCAACATAGTTCCCATGTGCGGTGATTGTACCTGTCGCACTAACTTTAAGATTTGAAAGAGTTCCTTTTGAGTATCCAACGCACCCTCCTGCAAAAGCATCAGTGTTGCTATATGCACTAGAAGCACTAGATGTAATATTTGCCGTACCTCTGACTTCACTATTAGATAGACTTCCTGCATCCAGCCTCCCAACAAGACCACCAACGTTAGAGTTACCATTGACAGTTATCCCTTCTGCAAATGTTGAGGTTATTACGCAGGAAGCATATCCGACAATTCCGCCTATATAGCTACCACTACCACCATCAACCGTTACACTGCCCGAAGTATAACAGGACTGAATCGTATTAGTTGAGTAACCTGCAATTACACCTTTATATCCTCCATTACCATTTACCTTGACATTCCCCTTGACATAGCAATTTGTAATCGTACCAGAAGATTTACCTGCTATTACTCCGACATAGTTGCCGCCACTCACAATAGCATTTTCTATACCTAAATCTAATATACGTGCAGAACTGCCTGTCACTCCAAATAGTCCTACATTGCCAGTTCCAGCAGCGCTAATAGAAAGATTTGAAATTACATGTCCATTACCATAAAACGTACCATTAAACTGATTAGATTCAGTACCTATAGGTGTATATCCAGGGAAATTTGACATATCAATATCATTAGTTAGTATAAACGTACAATTACTAGTTTGTCCGGAATTAACCAATGACGCGAGTTTATTCAAATCAGTGAGGGATGAGATGGAATATACATTCCCCGCTGTTAGTGTGTCAACTCCAGAGATAGCTATTGCTCCGCTGGCACTAGATTGAGTAATAACTGTAAGGAAGTTAGTAGCGACTTGTTTAGTGGTCACTCCGACCCCAATTTGTGTAAGCAGTCCTCCGGTAGTAGCATCTTCCGCATAAATGCCGTTGTCGTTGTCAAGCTTAAGAATGTTGTCCTCTAACTTAGCGTCTATACCGTATTTTGTGAAGAAGTTAATAAGATCAGAGATTTTAGCATATCCGTAGAATTCCTGTGAGGCAATAATCGCTCCATCGGAAGATTTAATGTTAATAGTCGTCGTGGATCCAAGGAAATAAGCGAATTGAGCAAGTAAAGCTTCTTCAACGGTAGCCCCGCCTTCAATAGTAGATCCTGGCGTTCCTCCTCCACCTCCAGTCCCTACGCCAATGTATTTGACGACAGAAATCCCTAACTTGTCAGCCACATCCCCCGACACATAGTTGGCATTTTCAGACTTAAGTGTAATGATACCATTAACCATTTTCGCCTCAATACCATTTAACTTAAGCATTTCAAATAAATCTTCAAATGTCATCGTCTGAGTCACCGTAATGGTATCTATGGGCTGCTTACTCCTGTTGCTTATAATCAAAGTATTTCCTGAAGAAACATCAATGCACGAACTAATAAGGGTGTCTTTTGTTGCGACTTCAGTATTTGTATATGTAACAGCTGCAGATGATGTATTGGCCTTTCCAACAGTGGTTGTAGTCGTGTAAGATTCAGTTTTAATTCCGAGTGTTGCAAGCAGATTCGACCCGGAAGCGTCAGTCACATATGCTCCATCAGCAGATGTGAGTGTAATAATCCCCTCCGAAATCACACCTTGTATTCCATACTGGTCTAAAATATCAAATAACCCATCTATAGTTGTATTATTAGCAATCACCGTATTCAGAGTAGTACCATCAGATTTATGTACCGTGATTGTATTAGCCTTGTTAATTCCAATCTGAGCGAGAGTGTTGTTAATAGTAGCATTATTGGCAACAGTGTATGATACTACAGCCGTAGAAGTGGAAGATTTTCCGACCGTAGTTGTTACGGTAATAGTCGTAGGTGTCATTCCGAATGCATCAATAATCGGCCCCTTCACATAATTTCCTGATGGCGAATCAAATGAAATTAACCCGTCATTAATCTGTGCATTAATATCATGCTTAGCGAGTTCCTTGAATAACTCATCCAGTGTAGTTGTGGTGCTAATAGTAATTGTAGCAATAGGGTTGTTGTCCTTGTTATAAACAGTAATCTTGTTGTTCGCGGAATTGACAGCAATAATAGAATTAATAGTCGTCGTCGCATCTGCCACCGCCGTCCCGGTAAATGTAACCGGTGCTGTAGATGAAGCCGTAGTGTTAACAATCTGTGTAACAGTCTGCGTGGTTATGCCTAGTGCAGTGGGCAGTGTCCCCGTAATGAACTTATTTTCAGCAGAATCTAAAGAAATGACGCCGTTAGCAATAATCCCATCAATACCTTCCGCCTTTAATTTATCAAAAACATCCCTAATCGTAGCAGTATTATCAATGTTAATGGTCTTCAGAGCATTTCCTAGCTGGTCATGTACAATAATATTTGAAGCTCCGGTAAGCCCCACCTCAGAAAGTTTAGTATCTAAATCAGCATACTCTGTTTTAGTAGTCAAAAGTGTACTACCAGTAGACGAAACCGCTTCAGTTTTTGTAATAGAAGTAATACCTAAAGCAGAAGCAACAGTACCGTCAAGCGTTCCGCCCGTAACGACGAGTCTTCCGGTCGCATCTATAGAAGCAGAACCGCCTTTTTGGTGAATTTGATTTATAAGATCGTTAATGGTGGTGTCTTGTGAAACATTTAAGTCTTTAGAATTAAATCTTAAAGTGTATCCATCTTTGACTTTATCAGCAGTACCTAGTGTATCTATAATTTCCTTTAGCGTAGTATCCCCTGTCACCGCTGCAGTAGTAGTAATTGTCATAATGGATCCGAGAGCATAGCTGGATTTATTAGAGTTATCTAGTCCCATGGAGTTTTCAAGAGTGGTGTTTTCTATATAGCCGTTAGATATTGTAATGATACCGTCTTTTATAGAGGCAGAAATTCCGTCAAAGGAGTTGATAAAGTCAAGAAGATCCCCTATTGTGCTTGCCTCGTTGACAGTTATAGTTCCGGCTAGTGAACCATCTGAGTTATAGAGTTTGACAGTTCTATCAGCTGCAGACATAGAGTTAAGAATACCATATTCTTTCAGAAGAGTGTCTTCTGTTGCATCAATAGTTATAGTATCCTTTCTAGAAAGCGGATCTGATGTTACGTATTTACCCGAAACAACCTGAGTAAGATTAAGAACATCAGCCAAAGCACCACCGTTTAATGTCGCATTCTCTATCGTCAGCCTTGAGGTATCTGTATCCCAAACAGATGCTATACCGGCATTCTGTAACGCATTCATCAAATCTTCTACTGTCATTGATTTTGTAACATTGATGGTTCTGTTTTCACCGCGTACGGTAAAGACGGCATTGCTATCAGAGCTTAAACCTAAATTCTCTAATGTCGTTGTTAGAGTCGCACGAATTGTATTTGTTACTGAATAAGTTAAGGCTTGAGTCTTTGAATAAGTTGACGCAACTGTTATCTGGTCTGTTGAAATTACAGGTGCTCCATACAAGCAGGTTAATAAGTCTGTGCCCTGTTTGTATCTGTCATCTGTTTCTCTTATTGTGCCATTATCAATAAGCTCTTGTACTCTATCGTCAGATAATGTTGCAAATGCTCCGCCGGTGATTTCAAGCACACCATCATCACGCAATTTTGTGTAAATACCAAGGTTGCCTAAATCAGACATTAAATCTCCTAACGTCTGACCATGGTATATTTTTTCATAAAACTTGTTGCCGTCTGCATCGGTAACTTCAAGATAACCGGCTCTTACTTTTAAATCATCTACCAGCTTTGTTTCAAGAGTTACAAGTTCAGCTTTCTGTACAGTTTCTGTCAAAGGCTTGCCTGTTGTCATTGCAGTATATGGTTCTGCTGTTAGTTTTAAAGCACTAATTGCATCAAAAGTGCCGCCAGTTATTGTACCTCCTGAAATCTCTATTGTACCGTCTTTATTCAACGCAGCGTATACTCCGGCATTTGTCATATCAGAAAGCAGTTCGCCGAGTGTAGTGGTTGTTCCAACGGTAATTGTAGTATATTCATTACTGGAATTTTTGATAATAACAGTCTGTCCGTCGGTTATATTAATACCATCCCCTAAATCTTTCAGAAGGGTATCGGAAGTAGCGGTTGTTGTCTGTGTTATTGTTGCTTTATGGCTTAAATCTCCGGATACCTGTGTATTGGAATAAATATCTAAATCCAAACCCAGAGCATCAAGAATGTCGGTTGTGCCTTCATCTGTAATTTTGGCATCTGTAATAGTTAAAATACCTGTTGAATCAAGTGTTACATCAATATTATGGCTCTTTAAATCAGCTATAAAGTCACCAAGGGTGGTTGTTGATGTTAATGTGACCTGATAGTCTGCATCATTTGCATGAATTGTTATTACACCTTCTTTAGCACCTAGTTCTGACATTAAAGTGTCAACTGTTGCTGCAGAGTAGATTGTATCTGTCTTTGATGTGTTTAAAGAATTAGAGGTATATCCCTCGTTAACACCCTGTAAATGCAGGGCATCAACAATTCCAGTTCCATCAATATCATTAATTGCTCCTGCATCAATATCAATAGAAAATACACCCGTTTTTTCGTTGTAGCTTGCTTCTACGCCGATTTCTTTTAATTTATCAATAAAAGTTTGAATTGTGTCGTTTTCGGTAATCTCAATGCCGCGCTCTATACCGTTTACTGTAACCCCAATTTTACCAGCTTTTACGCCGACATTAATTAACTTAGAATCAGAAGTAGCTGTTGTTGTTTGTACAATTGTCGTTAAATAGCAATAATTACTGTTTGCTGCCGAGTTAGTTGCTAATTGATCAACAAGGACATTATAAGTAGCCTCTTCTGCCTCTGTCGTTGCAGTGGCTGTTAAGACGTCTAGATTAGCAGATGTTGCTAGGTTTTGGGCAAACAAATCCATTGACGCAATACCGAATTGAGCATCTGTTACCTTTTCTATAACAGAACGGAAAGAGTTAAAAAATGATTTGATATTGTCAAGGGTTTCTTTGGATAGTAATACGGTTTCTTTCTCTTCTTCAAGCGTGTCAATCTTCGCTTGTTTTAGTGCAACAAGCGATTCTACCCAAGAAGATGTATCTAAACCGGATGCCAATCCGCTGAATGATATTGTCATTGCCTCACCTGATAGATATTTGATTGATTAGTGCAGTTAAAGAAAAGGTATCGACAACACCGTATTTACGCGTGCCGATACCTACTCCAAATAAAATTTTTAATAAAGTAACGAATGTATTATTCTCTTTGGAGGTTTGATTTTTATTTTGTGTATGAAGTTTTTGAACAAAGATATCCATTCTGTCTTATTCCTGCTAAAATGGGGTGTATGCATTGTGCCTACTGGAGCCATAACAAAATAGTTAAAATGTTATGTTAGACAGAAGCGAAATATATTGTAGATATTGGATTCTAAAAAATCGACGAATTATAACAAACAAAAAATGAAGGGGTTCACAA
>OHNA01000515.1_pt1 | contig 12750 bp, 10 predicted proteins | sample 1569481 | NCBI WGS metagenome assembly OHNA01 (sample SAMEA3879542, study PRJEB24766) | human gut metagenome | biome: human-associated habitat; feature: feces | place: USA | collected 1985/1987 | reverse complement strand
TTTTTATTTCTCAAACTATTATTTGTAAAATCCTCTATTTTTTTATAATATATATCTTAGCACGACTTCAAAGAAAAAATTTCATACTCAATCTGCACGTATCAGATCATTCTTTCTTTTTTCTAGCCGCCATCACTTTCTGCTCTATGGCTGTCAGTATCCTGTTATACACATTCGGTCTGCAATTTCCAGAAAGCACATTCGGCAATTGCATTATTTTTATTGCAACTGTGCTGCTCCTCATCATATTATTTCTGGTCTATGCACTCTACAATTACAATAACAAACGTAACTCTGAACTGTCACAATTAAAACTTCAGCTTCAAAAAGAGCAAAATCTTGCGGAATATAACACCGCACTAATTTCACAGGACACTGCTCGCCGAACACTGATCCATGACATTCGGAATCATCTGCTTTCCATTTCCATCTTAAATCAGCAGAAACGATACACCGAACTTGACCAATATATCCAGGCACTCATACACTCCGAACAATTGGAACCCTCCATTCGCATCTGTGATAATACCCTGCTTAACGCAACACTGCTTCGTTATCAGACCTTCTGCCACACAAAAGGTATACGATTTGAAGTTGCGATTGAAAATCACTCCATTGATTTTCTTTCAGATACTGACCTGACTGCACTTTTCTGCAATCTGCTTGATAACGCGGTAACGGCTGCCGATAAGGTTCCATCCGGATGGATTTCTCTCCATGTGGAGCTTTTTTCTCCCTTGCACGGCATTTTGATTACCATGAAAAATTCATGTATGGACAGACCTCCGCAAAATTTCAGGCATGAATGGCTGACAACCAAAAAAGAGTCCTCCACGCACGGTTTCGGTATGAAGAGTATCCGCAGAATTGCCGATACTTATCATGGAGAATTACAAACTGCTTACCTCGATCATGAACATATATTCCAGACGATCCTAACTATGTATCCACAGAAAGAACAGGTGACCCATGCGCATTCTGATTTGTGATGATAACCCTATATTTTTAGATGAACTTCAGGAACTGTTAAACGATTATTTTGCCAAAAATAATCTCACGTTTCCATCTCCTGTATGCTATCCGGACGGAAACTCTGTCCTTTCGGATACCGGAGAAATTGATATGTTGTTTTTAGATATGGAACTGCCCGGACATAATGGAATCTATGTAGGTAATATGTTAAAAAAAACACACCCTTATACCATAATTCTTGCAGTCACTTCTCATCCCGATTTTCTTGATCCCGCCATGCATTTTGGCTGCTTTGCCTATCTGACAAAACCAATTGACCATGCACGGTTTTTCCGAAATATGGATGCTGCCATTGTGAAATATTATGAACAATCCTCCCGGATTACCATTCAGACCACCACCGGATTTGTTCCCGTTCAAACCCGCGATATTATTTTTGTCGAATCAGAAAAACGACACTCTGTTGTACACACTTTGTATGGTATCTATCACTGTATCCAGCCATTTACTTTTTGGCAAGATCAGCTCTCTCAACCGTACTTTTATGTCACACACCGAAGTATGCTTGTAAATTTTTCCCATATAAAAGAAGTGCAGAATGACCGTATCCTTATGGACAATACGCTTACATAAGCCGCAGGCGAATGACAGATTTTCGAAAAACTCTTGCCGCATATTATGCCGGTATGCATTTTTCAACATAGGGTATAAAAAAAGACGTGCAGTGCACGCCTTTTCATCCTACTGTAAATATCCATCCTTAACGATATCTGAAAGCTTCTCTGTCGGAACCGAAAATTCTACCAGACCCATATATCCAGGAGCCACCTCATACTTATCAAAGACAAACGTTAACTCTCCATTGTCGCTGATATAAAAATCCGCATCATCCTTAATCTGCTTAAAATCCCATTCCGGTTGATCATCGTCCAGAAAATATGTCTTACTGCTGTCCTTTTTCATCTGGGCACGCATCTGTTCTTTTATACTGTCAGAAATACGCTTTTTATAATCACTTCCCTCGTGGAATAAATCTTTCAGTGTAATCATCTTTCCGGTCTTCTTGTCAATATTGTATATCTTTGTAAAACTGTCCGAACCGCCCATGGCAATAACCGTATCCACGCGAAGACTAAACAGCCGCTCATTGTTTGTGACAATCCGGTAATCCGAAGTGATTTCCTCATGTCCTTCCTCTCCGTCACTGACAGCTGCCACATCTTTCTTGTACCTCTGAATGATTTTGTCCAGATATCCGGATACCGCTGCATTTAACTCCTTTGATTCTCTTGTCAGTGGTTTTCCATCTGTTCCGATGACTTTTACTTCCGGCACCCTGACCGTTGCTTCCATCTGCTTTTTTTCCTGCTTATCCGAATACGTGGTAAAATTCACGATTTTAACAATCGCACCAAGTACCGGCACCTGTTCCATTGCATTAGCCACTGTTGGACTGACATTGACACTGATGACCAGCACTGCAACTGCTGCCGCCACTGCTTCTGCCACGCGGACAAACGGAAGCAGATGACCTTTCTTTTGATTCCGTTCACTTTTTCCGGCAAACGCTTTGCCGGATTCTTTTTTTTCTCCACACGCATCCTTTTTGCCGCGTTCCATGCTTTGCAGCACACGTTCTTTTAATTCCGCCGGCACCTGAATGTTATCATATGCCTCTTTGATATCATCTAATCTGCTCATACCATCTCCGCCTCCACTTTTCCCCTTAATTTTTTCAGGCCGCGATAAAGCATTGATTTCACCGTATTCGGATTTTCATGCAGACAATCCGCAATTTCGCGGATTGTCCACTCTTCAAAAACTTTCAGCATGATCACCTTACGCTCTTTTTCCTCGAGCGTATCAAGCGCAGCCATGATATCCGTGTCCTCATAGCGATCCTCCTGTCCTTCCTCCTGAACCTGATCATCGCTCACGAACCTTGACTGACGCCGGGTTGCATCTACCGCCGTGTTAATCACAATACGCCACAGCCATGTTTTGATATATTTTTTCTCTTTGATCTGACTGGCATTTTTCATGGCTTTGTATACGCTCTCCTGCACAACGTCCATAGCGTCCTGCTCATTTTTCACGTATGAAAATGCAAGCCGGTAAAGTTTATCATAAGAAGCCAGAATTTCCTGTTCGACAGCTTTGCTTATATCCGGATATTTCATGCTCTCTTTTGCCCCTTTCTGTTTATTAGACGTTCGGATGCCCGGAAAAGTTTCAGATTATCTTCTTAAATTACAAATTAAAGTGCAAAAATGCTTTACCAATTTACACACATATGTTTTAATAAAATAAATCTATATGGAAGGGGTGTTTTTTATATCATTTTATGAAACTATGCTTTTGCAACAGAAACAGCTGCAGCAAAAGCTGACAGACATTCAAAAACAGTTACAACAGCTTCCCGAAGGGAAACTGATCTGCACCAGATGTGGTAATCGAACCAAATGGTATCGCAGTGATGGGCATACCAAAACCTATATTCCCAAAGACCAGAAACCTTATGCCTCTCAGCTTGCTATCCGACGTTATCTTCTGGAAAAGCAAAAGGAATATCAAACTAATTTAGATGCTTTAGCTTATTATTTCCGTCATGACAGTTATAACAGTGGCAAAGCAGAACAATTACTCACTTATGATAGTGCTTATCATTCACTGCTGGCAGAACATTTTCAGCCAGTATCCCAGGAACTTCAAACCTGGGAATCATCTCCATATAACAAAAACAAAAATTATCCGGAACAATTAAAACATAAAACATGCAAAAATGAATTTATGCGTTCCAAATCAGAAGCTATGATTGCCATGAGCCTTTATGTGCAAAAAATTCCTTATCGCTATGAGTGTGAATTAAAACTCGGCAGTATTACACTTTTCCCCGATTTTACGATTCGTCACCCTGAAACCGGAGAAATATTTTATTGGGAACACTTTGGAATGATGGATAAATCCGAGTATGTGAAAAATGCATCAGATAAAATTTCTTTGTATATGAAATATGGGATTTATCCAAACGATAAACTGCTTGTGTCCTATGAAACGCAAAAGCAGCCACTTTCCACTGAGCAGATCCAGCGACTATTACAATTTCATTTCGACTGCCAGTTTCAATAACAAATTATTTCTAAAGGTACTGTCGCATTGGGGCATATCAATAGCAACTGAAAATCGGTAATTCATTTCTATCTTTTGCAACATTATCTATATTTGAAGGCACGCTGGTATCTATAGTATTAAAATTACTTGCTCAGGTGACATTTTTGCCTTATTTCACGCTTCAAATCAGATGTTTGTCACCTATAGTCTAAAATCACATCAAAAGATACCGCTTTTTGTCCAAAAGCGGTATCTTTTGATGAATTTTTCTAATATAGAGACTAAACGGTATCCTGCTCATCAATTTTTTTACTATAGAGACCACCGTGGTATCTTTTTTCATGTTTTTACTTCTATAGAGACCGCCGTGGTATCTTTTTCATGTTTTTGCTTCTATAGAGACTACCGTGGTATCCTTTTCATGTTTTTACTTCTATAGAAACCACCATGGTATCCTTTTACATGTTTTTGCTTCTATAAGAGACCACACAATATCTTACATCATATTTCTGCCTATAGAAACCATGTCTCTAGCCTTCCAGCTCCTCAAGCTGCTGGGAAAGTGCCTCCCAGTTTTCCATATCTGCCATGATTTCTTCCTCGAGCGCATCGATTTCGCCCTGAATCTCTGTCAGTTTGGAATAGCTGGACTGATATTCCGGCCGCAGCAGTTCCTGTTTTAAAGCGTCCAGCTTCTCCTCTTTGACTGCCAGCTCTTCCTCGGCCTTCTTCACTTTTTTTTCAATTTTCGAGCGCTCCTTGCCCGGATTGTAATACGCTTTCTTACCACCGGTTTCCTGTGTGCCTTTGCTCTGCTGAATGCCACCGTTCTGGCTGATTGCACCGCCTAACGCTGCAGGATTTTTACGATAATCATCCCCGGATTCTGCCGCTTCACGATCCAGTTTTTCCTGATATTCCTCGTAACCAAACTGATACAGATGTGTCGTGCCGTCCTCAAAAACAAGCAGACGGTTTGCTACCTTTCGCACAAAATATCGGTCATGCGATACGAAGATCAGCGTGCCGGAGAAATCTTTTAACATACTCTCAAGCGTTTCTTTTCCCACAATATCCATATGGTTGGTCGGCTCATCCAGCACCAGCACATTCGGTCGACGCTTTAAGATCTTACACAGTGCCAAGCGCACCTTCTCCCCACCGGAAAGCATATCAATATTTTTAAATACATCCTCCCCGGTAAACATAAAGGCGCCGAGCGCATTCCGCGCTTCTGTCTCGGTCAGATTCGGGAACTCATCCCAGAAATCATCCAGCACCGTCTTCCGGCTCGAATACATCGCCATCTGCTGGTCAAAATAACCAATCTGCACATTTGTTCCAAAATTGTACTCTCCGGCCAGCGGGGCAAGCTGTCCCACCAGGGTTTTTAAAAGTGTCGATTTCCCCAGACCATTTCCACCGAGGATTCCCAGCTTTTCCCCTTTTTTCAGATCAAAACTGACCGTAGAAAGCGGGTGGTCATATCCAATCGCAAGATTTGTCACCAAAAGCACATCGTTTCCGGTCTCTTTGTCCGGCTGGAAATTTGCATGGAATGTCCGGGTATCGAAACGATCCGGAGCTTCGAGTTTTACCATATGTTCAATGGCTTTCTCCTTGGAATGCGCCATGGACACCTTGGTTGGTTTATTTTTAAACCGGTCAACAATGCGCTGCAATCGTGCAATTTCTTTCTGCTGCGCATTGTAATCTTTCATCATCTTATTGTAGTTTTCTTTTTTCCGCTCCATGAAATTGGAGTAATTGCCCGGATAACGGGTCGCTGTGCCGTACTCAATCTCGTACACCACGTCCACCACATTGTCCAGAAACATACGGTCATGTGATACCACGACCACAGCCTTCGGATAATTTTTCAGATACGTCTCCAGCCACTCGATCGTTGTGATATCCAGATGGTTCGTTGGCTCATCCAGAAGCAGAATATCCGGCTTGCTCAAAAGCAGCTTGATAAAGGCAATCTTTGTCTGTTGTCCACCGGAAAACTCGGACAGCGGTTTCTTTCGCTCTTCCTCGGAAAAGCCGAACTTACGGATGATTACATCATACTCTTTTTCAAAATAGTATCCGCCGTCTTCCTTGAATTTTTCTTCCATTGCGGTATAACGTGTCACGGCCTCTTCGGAATAATCAGTCTCAAGTGCCTGTGCCGCAGCTTCCAGTTCTTTTTTCCGGCGCTCCATCGGAGCAAAGACTTTACGCACTTCCTGCTCAAGCGTAACGGAAGGATCTTCAAACGCAATCTGTTTTAAGTAACCGATCTGCGGATTGCCTGCTTTTGCAATAAAAATATCCTCATCACTGTCTCTTTTGTCCAGCTCCACATCTCCGTGGATCAGCTTTAAGAGCGTGGTTTTGCCGCAGCCGTTCCGCCCGACGACTGCAATTTTTTCCGTATTTCTGATTTCAAAATTGATGTCATGCAAAATCTCTTCATCGGCAAAAGAGACCGCTCCATGACAGATCTGATATAACATGTTTTCTCCTTTTATTTAAATGCATCCGGCTGGGAAGCAAGATAGCTGACAAACTGCTCTGCCGTACGTCCGGAAATGCCTCCATGACTCAATTCCCACTTGTTGGCCTCTGCACGGAGTTCCTCATCCGGTAAGGTAACCCCTGCACGTCTTGCCAGATGCAAAACAATATCAAAGTATTCTTTCTGTGTCGGCTTCGAGTAGTTAATGGTCACACCAAAACGGTTCACCAGGGAAAGTTTCTCTTCAACCGTATCGGAATGGTGACGATCATTAGAATTATCCTGATCGTTTCGGTCATTCCAGCTCTCTTTGATCAGATGCCGCCGGTTGGAAGTTGCATAAATCAGAATATTTTCCGGTTTGGTTTCCACACCGCCCTCGATAACAGCTTTTAAGAACTTATACTCAATCTCAAATTCCTCGAAAGAAAGATCATCCATATAGATGATAAAACGATAGTTTCGGTTTTTGATCTCTGCAATGATTTCGGACAGATACTTAAACTGATGCTTGTAGATTTCAATCATACGCAGGCCGTCTTTGTAATACTGGTTGACAATGGCTTTGATACTGGTAGATTTACCGGTACCACTGTCACCAAACAGCAATACATTGTTTGCTTTCTTTCCCTGTACAAACGCTTCCGTATTGTCTACCAGCTTCTTTTTCTGAATCTCATATCCGACCAGATCGTCCAGCATAACGGTATCCATATTGTTGATTGCACGGAATGTAAAGCTTCCCTGCGGTGTATCATCAATCCGGAATGCTTTGTTGAGACCAAACATTCCAACACCGTAGTCTTTATAAAAACCAGTCACTGCATCAAAGAATTCTTTTTCATCCTTTGCCGCCTCCAGTTTTTTGCTTAAAGAGCGGACTTTTTCGCTGACATTTTTGTTGTACATCAGATCCTTTTTATGGATGGCCTTATAATTGGAAATCTGGCTGAAACAGTTGATTCCCAGATCTTTTTCGATTGGTCCGAAATCATAGTCAAACAAATCTTTAAAAATACGGAAATCATTTTCCACCAGTTCATTGACACTTCCATCACTGGCTCCCACCTTTTCACAGGTCATGCTGAAAGGATTTTCACTCATCATAAGGAAAAATGTCAGATAATTATGCCACAGATTATCATCAAATCCATAATCTGTTGCCACTTTTAAAATCCGTTTTACCTGCGTATTGATATCGCGGACAAGTCCGGTTTTATTATATTCACCGGTCTCATATTTCCCGAATACTTCTCCCATCTGTGCAAGGATTGAATCCTCGTCCAAATCTCCATACATCAGTAACTGTGATATTTCCTGATACATTGTATCTCGCCTCTTTCTTTTCTCTTCCTATTTATTTTACCTATATTACACGAAAAAAGGGACTTTGTAAACCAAAGTCCCCTGTATGCAGCTAAAAAGCTACTGTGATCGTTGTTCCTTTTCCCAGCTCACTTTCCAAATGAAGTACCGCATCATGCAGTTCCACAATATGCTTGACGATAGCAAGTCCCAGTCCCGTACCACCGGTCTGTTTGGATCTGCTTTTATCAACACGGTAAAACCGCTCAAAAATACGTTCCTGCTGGTCTTTTGGAATCCCGATACCATTGTCTGCCACAGAAAGCATCGGCTGTCCTTTTTCATAGTACACACGCACGTGCACCTCACCACCTTCATTATTATAACGGATCGCATTCTGACACAGATTTTCCACAAGTTCCGAAATCATGCCCCTGTCTGCCCGCAACATACAGGACACGCCTTCATAATACAGCGTTACATTCCGTTTCTGTGCATTCATCTGCAGATTTTTCACACAGGTACCGGCTACCTCATCCAGATCTACCTGTTCAAAACACAGCAGATTATCTTCACCGCTGTCCAGCTCGGAAAGCCGGATGATATCATTGATAAGAGAAAGCAGCCGTGTCGCATTCTGCTGGATTTCCAGTGCAAAGCGGGTCTCCTGCTCCGGATCTACCATATGGTTTTCGATCAGCTCCGCATATCCGGAAATTGCAGTAAGCGGTGTCTTCAGTTCATGGGAAACATTTGCCGTGAAATCCTGCCGTACTTTTGCTGCCATCAGGATATTTTCATGCTGTTTACGAATCGTATTTACAAATGGCACAAGCTCTTTGTATACAGGTTCTTCTATGGTATCTTCCATGTTTTCAGCAAGCCGTTCAATCGGATGCAGCAATTGTTTGGTTAAAAAATGTGCCAGAACAATACAGATGGAAACAATCAGTATCAGTATCAGCATCACAAATGGGGATGCCGCAAGGAACACACTGTAGACACTGCGTGCCTGTGTTGCCACACGGATAACCGTTCCGTTTTCCAGCCGGAGCGCATAATAGTAATTGTCCATCTGCATGGTATCCGACCGCCGGACACTTTCTCCCTCCCCCTGAAACAACGCCTTCTTTACTTCCGGGCGGTTTTTGTGGTTTGGAAGCTGTGAAATATCCAGATCATTATCAAAAAGTACCGTACCATCCTTTGCAATCCAGGTAACACGCAGGTCTTCCCCGACTTCATAATATTCGGAAAGTGAAACATTTGTATTGTCCGGATCATCAAACAATCCCGTGCCGGAAAGCAGTCTTGCATTAATCTGCAGATCCTTGCGCACCTGTCCCTGAAACAGTTTATAATAAATACCGGTCATACAGACCATGGTTACAATCACTGCAATACCTGCAATCAGAATCAGCCGTAAATTGATTCGTTTCTTCATAACAGCTCCTTACTCTATCACATATCCCACATTTCGAACGGTACGGATTTTGCTTCCCGCTTCTCCAAGCTTCTGCCGCAGTGTCTTGATATGCATATCAACGGTACGGGATTCCCCTTCAAATTCCGTTCCCCACACATGACGCATAATCACCTCTCTGGACAATACAACACTCGGATTGGTCATCAGCAGACGAAGCAGTTCATATTCCTTAAACGTCAGTTCCACCGGCTTATCATCCACAAAAACCATGTGGCGCTCATGATCCAGTGTAATGTTTTCTACCTGCAGGACTTTAATATCCTCGGTTTCTGTCCTCCGTAACAGTGCCTTTACTCTTGTAATAAGTTCCATAATGGAAAAAGGCTTCTTAATATAATCATCTGCCCCTTCGTCCAGACCTTTGATCATATCCATTTCTGCGGTCTTTGCCGTCACCATAATGACCGGCAATTTCTTTGTCGCAGGATTTTTCCGCAGTTTACGCACGATATCATACCCGCTCTCATCCGGAAGCATAACATCCAAAAGCACCAGATCCGGCATAATATCCTCCAGTTTTTTATAAAAAGTGGTTGCCTTTTCAAAGGCACAGACCATATAATTGCTGTTTTTCAATGCAATCGTCTCAATTTCCCTGATATTCTCATCATCTTCCACGATATAAATCAATGCCATAACTTTTCCCTCTGTCTATCTTTATATATACCTCTGCAACATCAAGCAGGACGGCCATGCCTGCACAAGACCGCCCTCTCACACGTATTCTATCTGTTTCTTATCATAGCATACGACACGTAAAATCCAAAGTATCGTTTATGTAAAATTTATGTAAAATTTCTTCGTGATCAGGATTCCTGCTCGATTTTTTTATCATCCAATGCAAAAATAACCCATTCTGCAATATTTGTTGCGTGATCACCGATTCGTTCAAAATACTTTGCAACCATCAACATATCCGTCGCCTGTTCGCCCTTTTCCGGATCATGCCGGATCAATTCAATGATATCTGCCTTGTTTTTATCAAACAGATCATCTACGATATCATCATGTCGGATGACTTCCTGCGCCTTTTTCATGTCTTTTTCAACATAAGCTTCAATACTACGGATCAACATGATCACCGTCTCACTCGCCATCTTTTTGATATCATCGAGATTCAGTACATACGGCTCACTTGCAAGCATGCTTGTAATCTCCGAAATATCCGCTGCATGGTCTCCGATTCGCTCCATATCTGTCACCATCTTCATAGCTGCGGAAATCACACGCAGATCCTTTGCCACTGGCTGCTGCTGCATCAGCAGATTAAAGCAGATATTTTCAATCTTCTTCTGTTCATGGTCCACATCATTGTCGGAATTCATAATCTTTTTTGCAAGTTCCGCATTCTGATCAATCAATGCATCGATCGCTTTCTGAATAGAATCCTCTATCATGGTTCCCATATACATCATTTCCTGATTAAGCAGCCTAAGCTGCTCGTCGAATTTTGAGCGCATTAACCAAACCTCCCTGTAATATAATCTTCTGTCCGTTTATCTTTCGGATAAGAGAAAATCGTTTTCGTATCTCCAAATTCTACCATCTCTCCCACCAGGAAAAATGCCGTATCATCCGATACACGCACTGCCTGCTGCATATTATGAGTAACCACAACTACAGTGTATTTCTTTTTCAGATCTTCCATCAATTCCTCAATCTTGGATGTAGAAATCGGATCCAGTGCAGAAGTCGGCTCATCCATCAAAAGTACCTCCGGCTGTACCGCAAGTGCACGCGCAATACAGATACGCTGCTGCTGTCCACCGGAAAGCCCAAGGGCGGACTTCTTCAGGCGATCCTTGACCTCATCAAAAATAGCTGCTCCGCGCAGACTTTCTTCTACGATGGCATCCAGTTTTAACTTGTCTTTGATTCCATGTACACGCGGACCGTATGCAATGTTATCATAAATACTCATCGGAAACGGGTTCGGCTGCTGAAACACCATGCCAATTCTTTTCCGAAGAACGGTTGTATCTACACCCTCTGCATAGATATCCTCATCATCCAGTTTCACTTCTCCTGTGATTCTCACGCCATCTACCAGATCATTCATCCGGTTGATGGTTTTTAAGAATGTTGATTTTCCACATCCGGATGGTCCGATAAAAGCGGTCACACAATTCTCACGAATATTCATGTTTACATCCTTGAGTGCATGGTTTTCACCGTAATACAGGTTCAGATCACGGACAGTAATTTTTGTTCGTTTTTCCATGTTTCTCTCCTCATCTGCAATGGTTTTCTCACACTGCAATTATCCATTTCTTAGGATTTATGAATATTATAAAGAGAGATTGTAAAATGCACTGGACTGGGAATGTAAAATTTTTGCAAAATCAATGTAATAGATGTAAGGTTTCTTGATACGCAATTTACAGGTTGATTTTTAAATATAAGATTTCTCTAAGTGACGTAAGAAGGGGGACATTTCTTCCTGTTGATTGGAGAAAATATAATTGAAAGACATACCGTTAAATTAATTGATGATAAGGCCCGGTATCTATAGATGAAAAATTAAAGTTTTAGGTGACGGTTTTTCGAAATTTTAATGCTTGAAATCAGGAAATGTCACCTATATAGTAAAAATTGCCTTTCCAGATACCGTTTTTTTAGAAAAAGTGGTATCTGAAGAAGCAATTTTTGATCTATAGAGACTTTCCGGTATCTAAATATTTAATTTTCGGTATATAGGTACCACAACGGTATCTTTTACATGAATTTTATTGGCATAGAGACCACGCCGATATCTTTCCGATGAATTTACCGGTCCATCTTTTCCACAAACATAAGCAGAAAACTGATCAGAAGCAGTCCGCTCGATACCCAGATCATATGATATCCAAACCGGATAGAGAGATTTCCTCCAATACCAGCCCCGAGTCCGAAAAATAAAATAATGCCAAAATAATACAGTGCCTTTTTTAATTTTTCTGTGTCATGGGTCTGCAGATAACCGGTAAATGCTTCTGTTCCGCTACGAAGATTTCCGATGCACATTGTGCTTGCATAAGAATATCCGCTTACTTTCCGGAACGTCTGTACCTGCATTGCACATGCAAACGATACCAGCACGGTAGCCAGCAGATCCAGGTGTTTTGGCATGAATCCAACAAAAAACAGAATCACAATTTCCATCAAAAGCACACCCTGCCGCCAGTGCAGTTTCTTAGCATATTTAAAGATCACATGAATCTTCTCTGCAAAGAAAACACCCGATGCAAATGCCAGAAGCGGTAATAAGTATCGTAACACATCCAGCCATTCTCCCATCATCAGGTGCGTACTCATCAAAACAATATTTCCCGTCTGTGCATTGGAAAATACTTCCTCACGCGTAAAATATGTATACGAATCCTGAAAGCCTCCG
>OHNA01000512.1_pt1 | contig 12784 bp, 16 predicted proteins | sample 1569481 | NCBI WGS metagenome assembly OHNA01 (sample SAMEA3879542, study PRJEB24766) | human gut metagenome | biome: human-associated habitat; feature: feces | place: USA | collected 1985/1987 | reverse complement strand
AAAATAATAAATTTGGATATACGGACTAATGAAATTGTGTATTAAGTGTGTTAACATAAAAAAAGCTTGAGGTTAAGGAACGTTTAATAACGGCTAAAAGTTGTGAATTATTAAACTATTAATATTGCTGACTTGAAAAAGTAAATTCCAGTGCAAGAGTAAATTCCATCGTGATTTAAATTTTGCTGGTTTAACAAGAAATTTTTGGACTAAATCTCTCGTTTTCTGCTATAATTAATGTAACTTATCGAAATTTTCTCGATTTCTAGACATGCTAAATAGGCTACTGGAATTCGGTGTGCTAGACTAAATTTCACCAGCCGCATCTTAAAAATGTGAAAAGTTTACATCCAGTCTGACAGCAGATTTCGATTAGTTTTATTAATGGTTAAAGCGTATCAGCTTAGGCGTCAGATTAACTTTATCTGGTTCAATCGGCTTAAGCTGAAATGCTTTTAAGATATCTTCACCAAGCGTTTCTAGTGCAACTTCATATGGTGTCCTTTTACTGAGGATTTCTCGCGGAGTGGAGTTGATGTGGTTTACGATGAGATTCACATCCCATTGTGTCAAGAATTCAAAAGAAGTTCCTTTCGGTAAAACCATATGAAGCATCCATTTCCACAAAAGACGACAGGTCTAATGAACAAAAGTCTGAGTAGGTTCTGTCTGTAAAAACAGAACAATCAGTGATTTGTGTTTTATGGCACTTTCGCGGTTTGAATTTTGCCTGTCTTTTCAAACCAATATTTCTTGCTGTGAAGAGTCCTTTGTCAATGTATGTGTACATAGAGCGGACAGACATATCCAGTTCCGGGTGATTTGTAAGGATTTGATAAGGGGATTGCCCCTGCTCAATCAATGGAGATATGATCTGGTCTTTCTGATGGAGCTGGAGCTTGGTCATATTTATTCCAGAACGAGAAGATATCAGCAGTTCACGATATTTTCTGTCAGCAGCACGACCGTTGTAATAGTATTTATGTGCAATCGTGCAGTGATTTATCTTTTTCGTGTAGCCATTGCAAACATATGGCGCTTTGTCCAATCGTTTACATCGTTCTTTTTCAAAGTCCTTGCAGGTCTGATTACATGTAGGACATGAGGCACATTTAATGCCACAGAGAAGGATTTTTCCACAGGCATTGGTCTTTTGACAATGGTAACGATGAATGCAAAAGTTCTTTGCGTTATAAAAAGTACCTTTGTGATACCAATCTGAAAGCCGATGAGCACGGACTTCTTTAGATATAGTTGTTGGATCTTTACATAAAAATGCTGCAATGTCTTTAAATGTAGTCCCTTTTGCCAGTTCATTTTCAATATAGATCCGATCATTTAAAGTAAGGTGCTTCAGGTTTCCTGGTATATATTTACTCATAATGATTCTCCTTCTACTGCTGTCAGAAGGAGTCATAACCATAACATGATTGTATGAAAGAGTAAATATCTACTGTGCGAGAGTGAATTCCATCACCCCATTGGGCGGTGGAATTTAGAAATTCATTTTTGGAAAATAATAATCTTGAAACATTTACTTGCCAAAATAGCAAAAAGTTGTTATATTTAGAATACAGTTAAGAAAACGATGTGAAGAAGGAATTTAATGTTAGATAAAGAGGCTTTTTTCAAGAAATATTCTGTTCAGGAGTATTTTCAGAAATCAGGTTTGGATTGGAAAAATCTAGAAGATATTTACGATGATTATGTCCAGTATAGAAATACAGAATTAGACAAGCTTTGTGTAGAATTAGAAAATTTCCTAATGGAAAATTTTAATGCACACGCATCAAGCAATGGTGATATTCCGTTACATTCCATAAGAGGACGAGTTAAGTCACCTGAACATTTGGTAGAAAAAATAATTCGTAAACGTGGAAAAGAACATAGTTATAAGTATAAAGATATTGATGTATCCAATTATAAATCTATAGTAAGAGACTTAATTGGAATCCGCATTCTGGTTTTAGCTAAAGAGGAATGGGAAGGAATTTTCGATGAAATTGTGAGTTTATTTCCTCAGAATGATAGCTCTGATATTAGCATGGTAGAATTACCTAAGGCATATACTAGATATGGGGATCGAGATATTTTTAAAGGTAAAATAGTATCTGAGCATAGTAATAAGGGATATAGGTCACAGCATTATGTAGTATGCTTTAAAGGTGTTTACTGCGAAATTCAAGTGAGGACTTTATCTGAAGAGGTTTTTGGTGAATTTGATCATAAGGTAAAATATCCGTATCGTGATAACAATAAATTCTTGATTAGATATTCTAATACATTATCTCAATTATTAGACTCTGTTGATGAACTTATTTCCACATGTTTTCAGTTGAATGATTCTGGATGGGATATGTGTGATAAATATTATGAGAATGATAAATATATTGATTGGAAGAATATTGATCAGGAACAGAGACACAGTATGGATAGATCATCTGTTATACAGTGTAAAGATAATAAGATAGATATGAAACAGAGTGCAATTAACATTTTCATTAGGAAGGAATAGGTGTGAGAATATGATGGCTGTATGTGATAGAGCTAGTGAGTTGGTTCAGGAGGTTTGTAATGGGGATTATAAGATTGATAAGCTTCCAAATGCAGCGTATGATTTGAGAGATGAGCGTCAGGCTGCCTATTTTTCACATGCCAGAGAAAATATGAAAACTGATATTGCTCACATTATAATGTATGCTAATCAGCAGATTTATGATTAGATATTTGTGAGAGGTAATGATGGACGATAAAGATAAGATTACAAATTATAGCCAGTTTTTAAAAGGTGAACAAAAGGACAAATTTCAATCAAGATTAGAAGAACTCATAAAGACAGCCAATAAATTTATTGATGAGGCTGGATATAGTGAATATGTCAGGTGCGATGAGCGGATTATGATGAATGCTTTATTGGATTATACTGCAGATGTGCATAGATTAAAGGATTTTCATGATATAGAACTCATTAGGACAGAGAAGATTGCGGCATACACTGTATCATGGATTATCAGGCGTAAACCATTACAGTTCTTTAAGTATCCTGAGAAGGAAAAAGATATATTCGTGAATGAACGTTTTGCGGCATATCTTATAATTAATGAATGTTTATCTGACGATGAACGAAAGTATATTCCTGAACAATATCAGAAGAAGTTTATTGAGTATACAGACTTATTATTATACTATTTGAAATATAGAGAATGTAATCCGCAGGTATTGGAATTAGCTATTGAATCTTTTAAAATGGGTATGATTGTGGAATAAATAATGCCCCTCCTCAAAAAAGAGGAGGGGCATATTATTATGTGGACAAGACAAGGCTTATTGAGCAGCGTGTATATTCCGTTCCAAGTGAACCACTTGCACGGTCAGCACTGCTCCTTTGGATAGAATCTATATGATAAGCAACAGTTCAGTACTGTTTCGGGATGGCTTATCAGAAACTCATCAGCGGTTTTCTTTCCCTTATTCGTTTGAGTGATATTATATTGCTTGGAGGACTGGAGATGAGATCAGATTTGAAAAAGATTGGCGAACAAAAGAGTGCAGATTTAGTGGGACAGACAGAGCATTGTACTTGATGGATGTAATCAGTGCGATTACAAATCGGGGGAATAATGCGGAAGTGAGACGCAAGAAGGACGGAACTTTAACTGTATATGAAGTAAAAAAGAATCTTGTGACCGTTTAATAAATTGGTATTAAGCGAAGGACTAATCGGAGTCAGAAACATTCAGAAAAAATGGATGTTTCTGGCTCCTTTTTTGTTATTCAGCTTCTGATGGAGTCGCTGATGCAGGAGGTGTTGCAATGCAACTCTTTAAAATACATGACAGTTCCCGATCATCTTCGTTCAAGATGTGAAAGGTCTTTTCCAGATTTGATTCATTACATAGCTTGGCGAGCTCTTTTACTGAGGTAGAAAGAGGAATATCTTCCTTCAAGGTATTTTTTGGCAGTGCATAGTACTCAGTAGCAATATTTAAGTAATTTTCAAGGTTTCGGCGAAAGTCTGGATCAAGATTATTGAGAAGAAGAAGTTTGTTTAAAGTTTCCTTTTTTATCCAAATATGCTTTTCTTGTATTCGAAGAAGACCTTCGATGAGTGTACGGGTATCGGAATCAATTTCTGGATATTGCTGTATATTACACAAACAGAATCGGTGTATCGCAGGATGACGATAATGACCGGATGAAGCAGTTGCAGCACAGCCGATAACGCAGGCAAGTTCTTTGTTATTGAGATTGCCATGGTTAAAAACCATGAACCACATATCACCGTATTTGCTGCAAACAAGTCGGCAGAACATTTGGCTGTTAGATGAGTAAACTAAGGTTCCCTCATAGTGCTTAGAAAATGGGGTACCTTCATTTGTAAAATCGCCAGAATCAATGTCAAGTATAGCGGAGCATTCATGCATAGAATTGAAATCTCCCAGCCGAAGTGTTCCATGAACCAGGGTTTGACCTGAATGATCTTCTGGATAAGCAGAGGTTGGAAGAAAGAATACATGATAATTTCCAGTGTAGCCATTATATGCTGGATGCTCGATGTCGAAGATGAACCGTTGTTGTCCATTTTCTGCTGATGTTTTTGCGATTTCAATAGAATGAAATACAGCATTGAGGTTTAAGTCTAATCCATCACATACCTTTAACAATGTGGATAAAGTTGTAGAGGAAGGGGTTTTAAACATGTTGTCGATAGTTCTTGGAGACATTTTCCCGGTTTTCTTGACGCAAATATCCGCTAGATCACGAGAGGTTAAAGATTTTTCTTTCATAACATTCTCAATGTAATTGACGATTTTGCGGAGAATTTCTTGATTGTTCATAAGGCAGGACTCCTTTCTGAAAAAGCAACATTTACTGGTTGAATATATGTTATCATATGTGCTAGAAAAAGAAAATAATAAAATTGCAAAATATTGCACAAAAAAATAATATGAAAGAAAGAATATGCGTTGTTAATGAATAGACATGTAAAATAATGCAATTTGTACAAAAAAAGACACTATAACACGTTAATTGTAGTGCATGTTGACAATAAATGGTGGCGATGCTATAATATAAAAGATCTACCCCCTTGGCACGAGAGTAGATCTAAATAACGCTTAGACAGACAAAATCGACATCATCCTACTGGTCTATATCCAATTGGCACTTGGAAATAACAGGATTGGTGTCGGCTTTTATCGGTACTATATCATGTTGTATATAACATTAGTTGCGGCTCAAATACGAATGCCCTTCTATTGAGTAACTTTAAATCTGAACCTTCAACTCAGATTCTATTTTCCTCTATTTGGGGGAATATGTAGAAAAAGTTGTCAAGTACAACGTGTATTAGTATATCATGCATAGAAAAACCAGTCAAGGTTTTTCTATGCATGATATACTAAATTTGTATGAAAAATATGTAAAATAAGAACAATTTCCAGCGAGTATAGTGGCTGGAGAGACGAAAAGAATGCGAGAAATTACTATGGATAAAAATACGATAAGAGAAACGGTGCGTATGATAGCAAGTGACCAGATCGTTATCAGCGTTGTAGGAGTAACTGTTTCAAGAGAAGATACACTTGAAAATTATATAACGGTAAACAACGAAATGATAGCGGTAGTTGGGGGGAAGTCTCTGCTGAGAAAGTATTTGGCAGGAGGCGGTTACGTGTTGACGATAAACGCAGAAAAATTATTTTGCGAAGGTAATACAGGATAAAAGTCAGAAAACGTAAGTACTACTTTTTTCTGAAACGGATTTTATGTATGAGATAGCCGGAATAGAAATGTCAATCATTTCGTCCGGCTATAATTGTCTTCATTTATAAGGCAGTAATACAGAAAATCGGTTCAGAAAGGAGGTAGCTTGTCTTGGGGTCGGCAGGGAAAAAACTAAGAACACGCGTGGATATTGGAAAAGATATACAAAGTTGTTTGGATGATTTGAACAATATGACACATGCCAAACTTGCAGAGCTACTAAACCTTTCTGAAAAAACAGTTGACAGAATGGTTGCAGGAAAGGGACCTATTACTAAATATGCTTCTGATTTAGCTAAAATTACAGGTAAGCCAGAATCATGGTTTAAGGAAAATATCACATGGGAGGAGTGCGAAAAAAGAGAGGTTACGTCTGTTCATTTTAAGGCTGAAAATGTGTCAGACCAAGAAAATGAAATTGTGGGAAGATTATTGGCATATATAGAAAAAATATACAATATTCCAGATGAAAATCTTAGAAATAAAATGATGGAGCGTGCAGAAAAAAATCTTGAGGACGATATGACCTTAATAGAGTTGATGGGTGGAAAATTAAGCTGATGGCGATCATTACAGTAGAATCTGAATGGTCGTTTTTTTTATGCCTAAAATTCGGACAGTTTTGTCCGCTATTGCCGCTTAATTCGGACAGTACTGGGCTGGTTCTTTGATAGGAGAATTGCTACCATTAATATATCAAAAGAGAGGAGGTACAAGCAATGACCAGAGATGAATACTTAGAATTTATCAGGCATCAGCCCTACGATTCAATGGGAGATTTTAGCTTCCTTTTGGATGAAAAAGCTGATAGCTCTGAAAATACTGTGACACAAGCAGTCAGAGAAAATATGAACGCTGATTAATCTGCATACAGAGAGTATTCCTGTATAGCTGATTGATACATAAAGCAGTAAAGAGAGGCTTCGCAAGCCGCTCGGTATAAAAAAAACCGGGCAGATCGGAGTCTTTTTTTGCTGCTTTTTTGACTGCTGACAGCCCGGAGCCGAAAGGCAGAAAGGCGGTTGTCATGCTGACACTTAGAAAACTGAAAGAAATAGTGGAATCTCCAAAGAAAGGCGAAAAGAAGCCAAGTTGTAGAAGTTTACGGGAGGGATGCCCAGTTGTTGCTCAGAAGATTATTCAGAACGAGGTAGGCGAGGTCACGATCACTGTTTATGAGAACGGATAACCATTGTGTTGATAACCAATTTGAAAAGGAAACATTTGAACTAAACAGGAGTACAATGACCATATGTTCATATAGTCGTTCGGGTCATGCGGAAGGATACCAGCTTTATAAAGTGTTAGAGAAACTTGGAATCCCATTTAAATGTGGATGCGTTACTGTTATTTCAGATATGGAATTGTCTTTGATAGCGTCTATTTATAATTTTAATAATAGATTAGGTTTGTTACTGTTAGTTCGTTGTTCAAGTACAGGGACAATAGAAAAACTTGTTAATAGAAAATTTGTAATGGATTTAGAGAGTGGGTATATTGACGATGTTATAGATATTTTAATAAATGCTATTGAGGTTAATATCGGTGAAATAATTGCAATGGGAAATGGTTTCCCGGAATATTTAGCTGGGCATATAAGGGAAAATGTTCCGATATTATTGCAAAGATTTTCAAGCCGGGCATCTGAAAGGATGCAAAAAAAGGAATTACAGTTTATTCAGAGAATTATGAGTTGTAGAAACATTCCACCTCGATTTGAAGTAACTCAATTAATGGATAAGCTATTACGGCAAATATCCGAACGTATGAAGGTTAAGCTGCTTCCTCTAATGATGGAAACTGAGATTGTAGAGCAAGTAACAATGCATTCGAGAGTTGACGGTTCAAATGGAATAGATATTTTTGACTGTTATTTTAACAAGCAAGGATTGGATACTTTGTTTGAAGAATATCATGTGTTGATAGATGAAGATGTGATAAATTGGCTATTAAAAGATGATTGGAAGTCTGATTACGAATGGAAGACAAAAGTCGTAAGATTAAAGATTTTAGATGAATATCATCTTTTAAACACTAAACAGCATGATGAATATGTGAAGTTACTTTGGTCAAATATTGACGAGAAAACTCAATTGCCGAAATTGGCCGGTTATTACCTATGGGTATATGAAACGCTGCCATACATTGATGAATCAATTCCCAAATTGTCGGTTAAGAATTATTTTATTACAAATGATATTGCTAAGGATAGCAATGATTTATATTTAAAACAATTGACACTTTTATGTGCGAATGCGGAGCTAGGCTATTGGAATGAAAAAGAGGTGCTTATTATTCTAAATAAGATAAGTAAATACTGGTACAAAATCGCAGAGAATACAGCGAATATTATGTTTGAGGATAATTCTAGAAAGGCCGTATATGCAATAGCAGCTGTGCTGGAAAATTGTAATGGCATGATTTCCGATGAAGCACGAGAGATTCTTATTAAATTGGCAAATGAAATGAATGAAAAGGGAATTTATACAAAGTGTTTTGATATATTTATTTTGCGGGATGAACAATGGGAACGTGATGTACAAGAGAATATTTTTGCAATGAATGAATCTCAATCAATAGATTCTCTTAGAGCTATGGAAAAGTATATTAAACGTTATCCTGATAGTGTTATTACTAGTGAAATGCTTGAAAAGATAGTCAAATTAATTGAGCTTAGGAAAGAACCGGGACTACTTTCTGCTATATGGATATTACATAATCTGGTATATACGAAGAATACGGTTATAGATACTATTGGAATTGAAAGAATAGATAGATTACTGTTTTTTTTGGCAGAATTAATTAACTACGATAATGCTGCTATGAAAGATATTAAGCATTGTATTGAGCTTCGACAGGCTTGTGCGGCTCTGGCTTTTAGACTATTTGATTGGAAGACAGTAAATTGCGGTAAGGGTGTGGAAAAATGGCGTGAGATTTGTAAATCATCTGATGAGGCAAACGAGGTACGTAATCAGTGGATATGGTAAATTTTGCAGGAACTTACTAGTATTTTTGGGTTTTTAGCTATACTATTACCCATGGACATTTATCAGGTCTGGGTATCTTACAATCCTGCATGGACCTAGAGGAATATTATATTTACTAAATACATTGGGAAGATAGCACAAACATTTCAGATGATGAACTTCGTAAAATCAATACAGCGTATACTTTGGTAAGGATAATAATAAGACACAAAAATAGCCACCCCGACCTGCAAGTTGAGCGACTATTTTTAGTTAATTGATTTAATGGGGCAGCCGTCTATCGGTGGCCCCCTTTTTGTATAATTAATATATCATGTATTGGGTTAAAATCCAACTCATAAATCGTAAGTAGGAAGGTAAGACAATGGAAGACGATACATTAATTAGAAAAATTCGTATGTCCTGTCCATTATGTGGCAAAACACATGAAGTTGAAGAGAGAAAAAGAATCGCAACCATTAATTTAAAAGGCGAGGATGTAACCTACAAAGAAAGGTTTTATTTTTATGCAAATGCTGATGAGGATGAGAATGAGAATGAATTTGAGACGGGAGCAATGACAAATGAAAATCTCCTTAATGCAAGAAATGCATATAGGGAAAAGAGGTAAAATATAAATTGTTTTTTTGATACAAATCCGTTATACTATAGAAAAGTGTAGCGGATTTTTGTTGAGGTGGAGATGTGAAAAAAAGTAAAACGAATATTTTGAATAATTTTTTCTCCAAAAACACCTTTTATCATTGTTATAGCGAAGGACAGGACAAGACATATATACAGGTTATTAATAGATATATTGATCAGCCGGTAGGAAAGAATAATAAGCAGCTTGTGAGTGAAATGTACCATGTTCTTAAGCAAGACTATAGAAATGAGTATTTTTATAAGAATACATTGTTAAATAAGCTGCTTTTGGGCGTGCATAGCGTAAATACAACAACGGCTCTGACAGAGATACCGATTGCGAATTCCAAGGCAGATTTTGTGCTTATTAATGGAAAGGCTGTTGTTTATGAAATAAAGACAGAGTTAGATAATCTGGAGCGGTTAGAGAATCAGATTAATGATTATTATAAGGCATTTGATCATGTTGCTGTAGTTACATATAATGATAATGTAGAGGCTGTGAGAACAAGGATTCAGAATATCGGTAAACCGGTAGGTATATATGCTTTGCAAAAGTCAGGAGTGCTTAAGACTATACAACGGCCAGAGAGATATTGTGAAGCATTAGATACTGGTGTTTTATTTAGATTACTAAGAAAATCAGAGTATGAGAATGTCATTATGGACAAATATGGGGCGTTGCCGGAGACTTCTGATTTTAGATATTATAATGAATGCAGGAAGTTATTTGTACAGCTTCCTATAGATGAATCCTATAGTGAGGTTTTGAAGATATTAAAGAGAAGAAGTAATATAATCAAGGATGAGTATGATAATATTCCTTATGAATTGAAATTTTTGGCTTATTTTATGGGCTTAAAGGAAGAGGATTACGAGAAGATTGATATTTTTTTAAATGAGGCATATGGAGGGGTGTAGAATGTATTTTCCTTATTTACGTGGACGGCAGTTTGAATTGATTGCCTTGAGGGAATTAATTGAAAATGATTGTATTAATAGTTCAATCATTCCTATTATTGAGCCGGTAAAGCCGACGGCTACTTTACTTAAGACGATAGAGGCTTTTGTGAGCAGAGACAGGGAAATAGCTGTAGTTATGAATCCGGAGGTTGGGGATTTTGTTGATAAACTATCGGGGCTGAGAACAGAAAATTCTAAACTGGCAAATAGTTTATTAGATTTACTTGAAAACTGCAATAAAGTGATTAAAGCTTATATCATGAATAAAGAAAGTGCTGTGTTTTTGGCGGGCAATAATGATAAAGAGAATAAACTGATAATAAATCGTGACAGGGATAGCCTAAATGATTTTTTGGATGTTTATGATGGTGTGTTGCCTAGATTTACTTTGATTCCGGATGATAGGGCATTTAAAAGAATGGTTCCGGATTCAAAAGTATTATTAGAGGATTGTTTTAACAAAAAGGTTCGCAACGTTGATTATCTGGATAATGAGGATGAATTCTTTACAGACAATAATATTTACTTTGAAGAAGATGATCTGGTTGGGTTTTCTGATTATTCAGTTGTGGGGGAAGAATTTAATGAGTCAGGATTTGCCCCGGTTGCTGTGGCAATACACATAATATATTTTGATGAGAATAAAGCATTACGAATCCATCATTTTGTCTCTGATTCAAATACCGGAATCGAGGATCCGGCAGGTAAATTCGGTGAAGCTCTTGAGAAGCTGGTGGAGTGGTGCAATAGGCATAATGTTCAAAGTACGTTGGGAATGAAGGGCTTTTATGATTGCTATAATAGTGGCAAATATCCTGGATTGGGAACTGTAAAGAAGTATTCTATAATGCATCATTTGGAGTTGGTTAGTGATTATTTAGGGGGAAAATAATAAATATGCAAATTGGTTCAGAGTGTTTTAAAGATGAACAGCTCTGCTACATGATTGAGAGCGCACAGAAACTGGGGAGATGTGATATAACAGGTAGGGACAACTGTTTTGTGTATGATACAGACAAGGATTTCTATTTAAAGGAATACATTGAAGAGCTTATTGATGTATTCACTGTTGCCAAATATATGGGAGTTGATGAAGCTGATGACAGAGTTGCATACATTAGTACTTTTTTATGTAGCTGGAATGTATTTTCTGTTGATGCTGATAGGATACGGGAGATTATTCGTGCAATCTGTCAGCAAAGATATAATGATGAGCCTGAATTATTTGATGAGAAAGTGACTATTAGAGAGCTCTTTTCTTCCGATGAAATGGAACAGAAATGTATATTAAAGACATATAGCTGGTCTGATTTTTGTTATAACATTAAGCATGTCAACAGATTCCATTCTCAGCAATTCAACCTTAAGCAGCTTAAGATATTGCTTGAAAACATGGTTTTTGATTTTCAGGCAGGAGCGTTGAATTTATACCGCTCCAGAATATGTGACGAAAAAAGCTATGATGAAGGCTATCCTCAAAGAAAAATGGGAGCACCGCCGATTGCTTTTACAACGTCAGGAAGGACAAACTCAGAAGGAATTCAATGTTTGTATTTGGCTAGTGATACGGATACGTCATTTCACGAAGTCAGAGCTCGGGATAATGACCGTGTTTCTCTTGGAACGTTCAATCTGGTTAAAGATATTAGAATCGTTGATCTGACTATGTTTGATAAAATTGGACCATTTTCAGTTCCTGATTTTGACATGACATGGTTTGCCATCAATATAGATATTATCAGAAAAATCGGAAACGAGGTTGCTATGCCGATGAGGCGATTTGATAGTGTACTCGACTACATCCCTACACAGTACATTTGCGATTTTGTTAAGCATCTGGGATATGATGGCATTAGATATAAAAGTACCTTGTCAGAGGGCGGAGTTAATTATGCTATCTTTGATGAAAAGAAGTTTGAATGTGTTGATGTGAAAGTGGTACATATTGAAAATATGCAATATGAATGGCATTATCTTTTAAAATAAAAACCAATAAGGTATTGCAAAGATTAGAAGTAAAAGGGAATGAGACAAAAAGAATTTACACAGAAAACAGTATTATCAAAGGATGAGTTGAATCGTATATATAAATATAGAAACAATAAGATTAAACAATGGGTTTTCCTATTAGCAGTAGTCTTATTGCTGTTAGTAATAATGATATCTTATTTGACAAAAGAGTTTATGAATAGTCTTTCTATAGATATAATTTGGGATATATTATTTGTAGTATTATTTTCCCAATGACCATAAGCATCAATTAACTTACCATTATCATCACAAACTACTACGCCATATCCGCCTTTGCTATTAGCTTTACCATTTTGGCTACAAGCTCCATCAGTATAAATAATCATAGAGAGGGGTATTCCCCCGTTCGTTTAAATTATAAGTAAGCATACGCTCTTCCCGCTCCCTCTAAATTACAGTATGGTAAATTA
>OHNA01000499.1_pt1 | contig 12914 bp, 10 predicted proteins | sample 1569481 | NCBI WGS metagenome assembly OHNA01 (sample SAMEA3879542, study PRJEB24766) | human gut metagenome | biome: human-associated habitat; feature: feces | place: USA | collected 1985/1987 | reverse complement strand
ATATCACTCCTGTAAGGATTCACCGCAATATTTCCCGCATAGATGGCTTCCCCACACTGCCGGATCTCGTGCTCTACATAGCGGGTAATCACCGCAAACTCTTCCGTCGATGCCACTTTTGAACGCGCTGTGGAAATTTCACCGTTTTTCTTGATTTCCACGGGTATCATCTGCGATTTTCCCTCAAAATTCTGATCCATGGCACGATAGATTTCCTCTCCGGAATTCACCAGTCCATCCGGACGCAGTGCGAAAAGCAGCGCCTGCTCGGCCTCTTCGTCTGACAATGGAGTATCCGATTCGAGTACCGGATCATCAATGTGATAATAGAGAATTCCCCCGGGAAGGATTTCTTTTTTCGGATGCTGTCCCCGCAGCATTTCCATCGCCGCATCCATATAAACCACCAGCTGCAGCTGCAGTCCACGGTACACACGGATCAGATCGAACTTTGTATTTCCGGATTTATAGTCTATTACTTTAATCGAAATTTTATTTTCATCTTCAAAGGTATCCAGACGGTCAATCCTTCCTTCCAACCGCATGGTCACATCATGCGATAACCGGTACTCGAGACGTTCCTTTCCCTCCAGTTCGTCAAATGTCACCTCAAATTTTTCCGGTACAAACTGCCCCGCACGCACCTGTCTGGTCAATGCCCAGACCGTCTGGTCAAAAATAGCAAGCATCCGTTTTCTCTGATAGGCATTTTCTGCCGTATCGCAGACCGCCATACCCGGATACCCGGCAATTGCCTCCTGCATGGCATTCTCTGCCATCTGCCGGCGCACGGCATCCGGCACCACAAACCAGTCATATTCCGATTGTTCCAGCTTCCGGCTGTAGCGTTCTAAGGCCGTATGATAGATATTTCCCATATCCACACTCTCAAATGCACTGGTCTCACGCTCCGTAAGTTTTAACCCGTATTGCAGAAAATGTGCATATGCACAGGCAGCAAACCGTTCCAGCCGCGTAATACTTCCGTACGGATGTCTTCCGTACAGTGCAAGTGCAACCGCCCGGCTGATTGGCTCTCCCACATACCGTGTATACGGCGCATGCAGAAGTTTACGGATCTTCTCCTGCTTTTGCATATCATTCTCCTGCAGGAACCAGCGGGCAAGCGCATACCAGGCTTCTTCGTGCGGTCCGAAGACGAGATAATCTTCGGCAGCCTCTTTGGTATAAAAATCTGTATGCGCCTCCATATGCTCCGGTTCCTGCAATTTCAGTGTCGGAAACAGTTTCCTCAAAACTCCGGTCAGATAAGAAGGACGGATGGCTTTTCCCTCACTGTCAACCTTTGCATAACTGACATATAATTTTTCTGAAGGTTTGGTAAGATTGCGGTACAAATAAAAGCGCTGAATAAATGCCTGCTCCCTTGCCCCCGGTGCTAACTCCACTTTTTCTGCCAGAAGTTCTCTTTCGTATTCGGAAATAATTCCTCCGGCATTTGCCGCTTTCGGAATAATACCGTCGTTCACACCGATAAAAAATAAAATCCTGATATGATTTAATCGTGTACGTTCGATATCTCCTATCGTAACACTGTCATAGCCCGGTGGAATCACAGCCACGTCTGCAGCGGAAAGTCCTGCCTCCAGCACTTCGGTAAAATCCCGGATCTGCAATGTCTCCTCCCCCAGTAATAGATTATATTTTTCCAGAAGTTGCATCACGATTGTATAAATCTGTGCATATTCCCGGGATCTGGTTTCCTCTCCCTGCGCCAGAAGCTGCTGTTCCCTGTTCCATAACTGATGCTGGGTGTCCAGCTGTGTCAGCAGCTGATACAATGCCCGGATGCCATCCGAAACACGGGCATCTTTTCGGGCAAATACTGCTGCAAACGGCTCAAGATACCCATATATTTTTTCCCGGAGTTTTTCGAGCTGTTCCAGATCGTAAAGCGTTTTCTGCCGTGGCATATGCCCCCATCGTCTGCTCCACGCCGCTTTGCCGCGGATACCGGTTGCAACCAGATAACTGTCCAGCCGGTCCAGATCGTCCTCCGCAATATCACAGAATCCACACCGCAAAAAGCGCATGACTGCCTCATAACTAAAATTCGTATCCACAATTTCAAGCGCGGCACGAATACATTCAATGAACGGATGAAATAACACTTCTTTGGTCGTATCCATAAAATATGGAATCTCATATTTCGTAAAAACCGGATCCATATAACTCTGATAAGCTTCCACTGCGCCCGTCACCACAGCAATTTCCCGATAGCGGTATCCCTGTCTGATCAGCGCATTGATCTGCCTGGCCACAAGAATCAGTTCTTCCTGTGGATTTTTTACTGCGGCAAGATGGATTTCTTCTACCGGCTTGGTATATTTTGCCGGACGGGGACGAAACAGATTCTGTTCCATAAATGCCAGTGCCGGAGCCAGCTTAAAACGCTTGTGTGCACTGTCTGTCATTACCACCGGTTCCATCACCTGCACATGAAGTTCTTCTGCCATCTTCATCAAAGACAGAATCGTTTTTTTGGACAGTGCAAATAATTCTTCATTTCCACTACAATGATAAAAATCTTCTGCAGCATCGATTGTAAGCGTAATGTAAATATGCTCTGTCACCTGCAGCAATTCCCGCATGAGATCATTCTGTATCGGTGTAAAACCGGTAAACTCATCAAATACCAGCACCGCATCCCGCAAAGTTTCCGACTGCGGCACAAGATTTTTCAGAACATTTAATATCTCTTCCGCCGTCACAAAACTATCTTTCATAAAATCACAAAAAGCGCGATACATGGTTGCCACGTCGCGCAGTTTTGCAGAAAGTACCGGTGAGATTGTTTTGTCCTCCGTCAGATCCACCAGCTGTTCCGGTGAAATCCGGTACTGCACCAGCTCTGAGATCATTGATTTTACTTCCCCGATATATCCCATCCGGTTCATATTTGCCCGAAGAACGGTAAGCGTCTCCTCCTGTTCCTGTGCAAGCCTGCGCAGCACCAGGTTTTTTCCGGTTTCTTCCAGAACCTGTATGTCCTGCATCCCCATATCATCAAACACACGGTATGCCAGACGCTTAAAACTTAACACATCAATGTTCATAATTGCATGATTCGGTGCAAGTTCCACCAGTTTCTGCTGGGTCTGCATCGTAAACTGCTCCGGTACAATCACCAGATAATTTTTCTTCGGATGTTCCCCTGCCTGCCGCACCAGACGCTCATAAATGTATTCTGTTTTCCCGCTCCCCGAACTTCCCAGTACAAATTGTAAAGCCATAACCCCCTCTTTTTTCTCCCTTAATAAATATGTGAAAAGATCAGCGATACCACAACCGTCATCAGACCTGAGACTGCAATTGACAGACTGCTCATTGCCCCTTCAATCTCTCCCATCTCCATTGCCTTTGATGTTCCCATGGCATGCGAAGCAGATCCGATTCCAACGCCTTTTGCCACCGGATCGCTAATGTGAAACAGTTTACAGATATTCTCGGCAAACATATTTCCAATCACCCCTGTGACAATGATAACTGCAACCGTAATGGTTACAATTCCGCCCAGTTCTTCGGACAATCCCATACCGATCGCCGTTGTGATGGACTTTGGAAGCAGTGTGACATACTGTTTGTGTGATAATTTAAAAATCAGTGACAATACCAACACACACAGCGCAGAGGTCATGGCACCCGCAAAAATTCCTGCAAGAATCGCCTTCCAGTTTTTCTTAAGAGGCTCAATCTGCTCATACAAAGGTACCGCCAGCGCAACCGTTGCCGGTGTCAGGAAATACGAAAGGTATTTCGCCCCACTTTCGTATGTGTCATAATCCACATGAAAAATCAGCAGAATAATAATGATCAGTGCCATAGAAATCAACAGTGGATTAAAAATGGCGATCTTTAATTTTTTCTTGATCAATACCCCGATCTCATAGGTAATAATACTGATAAATACTCCGAAAAATACAGAGTTCTGTAAAAAGTTATTCATTCTTGTCCTCTTTCTTTCCATGATGCATCATCTGCTGTGTAACCTGTCCTGACACGCCCATAACCAGTACGGTAGAAACGAGCAGCAGAACAATGACCGGAAGCAGAATCGGCCGCAGTTCTCCCCAGCTGTCAATCAGCCCGACACCCGCCGGAATGAACATCAGCGGCATAATCTCAATCAGAAACCGCGCGGCTTCATGCACCTGCGGCAATTTGACCAGTCCTGTCATCAGTGCAATAAATAAAAGCACCAGACCATAAATACTTGCCGGCATCTGAATCGGAATCACCGCGTGCAGGACTTCCCCGATAAACGAGAAAATAAGAATCATCAATAGTTGTCTTAAATACTTCATTTTTTAACTCCTTCTTTCGCTTTTCCCATTTTAGCACCTTTCAGGATTTTTGGGGCAAAAATAAGGATTGTATTAATAAAATACAATCCCCATTCTTAAATCCTTCTCCCTATTTTTCCTGTGCGGTGCAATCTTTTACATACTGCATAATGATATCTGCCGTACCTTCAATTCCAAACCGCGTATCATTAATGCAAAGATCATAATTTGCAGCGTACCCCCAGTCCTCCCCGGTATAATACATATGATACTGCTTCCGTCGGCTTTCCGTCTTTTCAATGACAGACTCCGCCTCATGTCTTTTCACCTTATGCTTCTCCATCAGGTGATGAATCCGGGATTCCCTGTCACCACTTAAAAACACCCGTACCACATCGTTTTCCTTCTGGTACGCATAATTTCCAGCTCTGCCGATCAGAATACACGATGTCTCCCCAATCAGTTCATCCAGAACTTTCCTCGGTGTCCGGTGCACAACACTGTCTTCCCCATCATCTTCCGCAATGACTGCCAGAAGCGTTCCTGCCGGATTCTCACCGAAATAATCCGGATAATGCTCCAGAATTCCCTTTTTCTTTGCGAGTTCTGTTAATGTCTTTTTATTGTAAAGTGGAACATTCAGTCTGTCTGCCAGAACCTGTCCGACTTCATCTCCGTAACAGCCGCACTCTCTTGCAATTGTAATCTTCATGCCGTAATCCCCTTCTTTCCTGTTACCGCAATGTTAGCACAATTTTATCCAGAATTCCAGTCAAATGTGCAATTGTAATCCCATAATTTGTCATCGGAATGTTCTGTGCCTTTGCGCGGTCGATTCTTGATACTACATATCTGCGGTTAAACATACACGCGCCACACTGAATAATCAGGTCATACCCTTCCAGATCCTGTGGAAAATCCGTGCCGCTCACATGATCAATCCTTAGCCGTTCTCCAAATCGTTTCCGCAGCATACGCGGAATTTTTACCCTGCCGATATCCTCGCTCAAAGGGGCATGCGTACAGCATTCCGCTATCAGCACATGAGAGTTTTCGTTCATTGCATCGATCTGTCTGGCACCTTCCATATAGTATGGCAGATCCCCTTTGTATGCGGCAAACAGCACAGAAAAAGATGTCAGCATACTTTCCGCCGGTTTATTCTGGTATACATAATCAAACACCTGGGAATCGGTAATAATCAGCTTTGGTGCCTGCTGCAGCATGTTGAGTGCCGGAAGCAGTTTGTCCGTGGTCACACTCATAACCATACACTTTTTATCCAGTAATTCCCGCAGCGTCTGCACCTGCGGCAGAATCAGACGTCCTTTCGGTGCCTGAATATCCTGTGGCATAACAAGAAGCACAAGATCTTCCTCCGTGACCAGATCCCCCGTAATCAAACGGTTTCCAAAATTCTCCGGCACTCTGCGGCTCATTGCCTCCCGAACATTTTCCATACCGGCTCCGGTCAATGCACTGACTACCAGTGCATCTTCCTTTGTTTTTTCTTTCAGATAGTTTTTCAGAGGTGCTGCATCCGCCACGTCCGCCTTGTTAATGATCAGAAGAACCGGAATTTTACGCTCCTTAAACCAGGTGTACCATTTCAGTTCTTCCTCATAGGATTCGCCGCAAACCGGACATGCAGAAAAAACAATAATTGCCAGATCAGCTTTTTGGGCTGCAAGCCGCGTCCGTTCCACGCGCTGTTCTCCCAGCGTACTTTCATCATCGAATCCCGCCGTGTCCATAATCGTGCACGGTCCCATCGGATAAATTTCCATTGCCTTGTATACCGGATCGGTTGTCGTTCCCGCCACATCTGCGACGATGGAAACCTCCTGCCCGGTAAAAGCATTGATAAATGAAGATTTTCCGCTGTTTGTTTTTCCAAATACACCGATATGCAGACGATTTGCAGACGGTGTTTCATTCCATGTTGCACCCATATGCGTTCTCCTTCTTGTGCGTTTTGCTGAATCAGTGATAATCTCCACGGTTTACGACCACTTTGTATCCGACACTTTCCATGCGGCGCGCCATACAGTGCCGGCACTCTGCCGCCTCATCTCCCGTACAGATTTTATTATCATATAATTTATATTTTTCCCGCACTGCTACCGGGGAAAGATTCGGCATCACAACATTTGCCCCTGCCTGAATTCCTTTTTCCCTGCCCAGCGGATGAATGGTTCCCAGTGCAGTTGTTGATGGCAGCAGCACATGCGGCTGCAACAGCCGGATAATGGATAAAAGCCGAAGCGTATCTTCCATTGTTCCTGCCTTTTTTTCGCCAAACGGGGTATCCTTCTGGGGAATAAACGGACCGATGCCGACCATATGCGGCTGCAATTTCCGGATAAACTGCAGATCTTCATACAGCGTATCCACCGTCTGCTCCGGCGAACCGACCATAAATCCACATCCCACCTGATAACCGATTTCTTTTAAATCCCACAGACAGTCCATGCGGTGTTTCCAGAACATTTCTGCCGGATGCAGTTTTCCATAATGCGCCTCGTCCGCGGTCTCATGACGCAGCAGATACCGGTCCGCACCGGCATCAAAAAATGCCTGATAGCTGTCGTGCTCTTTCTCCCCGATGGAAAGCGTCACCGCACAATCGGGATACTGTGCCTTGATCTGCCGTATCAGGGCACAGATTTTATCGTCCGTAAAATACGGATCTTCCCCGCCCTGCAGCACAAAGGTCCGAAATCCCAGTTCATACCCATTTGCACAACAGGAAAGAATTTCTTCCTCCGTCAGGCGATAGCGTTCTGCCTTGCGATTGCTCTTTCGAATGCCACAGTAAATACAGTCATTCTTACAGTAATTGGTAAATTCAATCAATCCACGGATAAACACCTGCTTTCCGTAAATGGCATCTGCTGTCTTACGTGCCCGCTCGTGAAGAAATGCAATGTCCCCGGTATCCGTTGTCTCCAGCAGCAGAGCCAGCTGATCACGGGTTATATTCTGTCTGTTTTCAATTTCCGTTATGATCTGCTTTAACATTTGCATACACCGTTCTGGCACTTGCGCCATCCAATCTTTGAATTTTTATTTTGTAGATTCTTTAAGTACTACTTCATACGACAACAGTGTCCGATCCGGTACCGTCTCCCCTTCAATCTGCGCCAGCAGATTCTTACAGGCTTCCATTCCGAGTTCTCTCGCATTGAAAGACAACGAAGTGATCGATGGTATATTGTTCTCGAGCACGGAACTGTTGTAAAACGATGCCACACGGATATCCTGCGGCACTTTTATGTGTTCCTGCCGCAGCTTGCGAAGTACCTGTATGCAGATGGCATCATCCATGCAGACAATACAATCCGCCCCTTTTTCCAGCACTTCTTCCACTGCACGATCCATAAAGGCACGGCTCTCCAAATTCCGGTAAACAAGCGTTTCTTCCACTTCTCTTCCCGCTTCCTGATATGCCTGCTGGTATCCTTTATACCGGTTCTGGTTGACTACGAAAGATTCACTTCCTCCGAGCAGAGCGATATGCTTCATCTGGCGCATCAGTAAAATAGATGTCAGTTCGCGGCAGGCGCTCTGCTGGTCATTGTCCACCTGTTTAACTTTACGGTATGCGGTACTACCGGTTGTAACAAACGGAATCTTTTTCTCCAGAAGCAGTTCAATCTGCGGGTCTTTTAAAAAGGTCCGCAGCAGCACAATCCCGTCCACCTTGCGGTTTCTCACGATGCGCTCGAGACTGGTAATATCATTTTCCTGACAGATACACAACAGAATGTCGTACTCATTCATTCCTGCAATTTCCTGAATTCCTGTAATGACTTCCTGAAAAAACGGAAGATCTACCAGTGCATAATCCTCCGGCATAACCACGCAGAGATTGAATGTTTTTGACTGTGCAAGTCCTCTTGCAATTACATTCGGTTTATAATCATGCTCCTCTATATAAGCCAAGACTTTTTGCCTTGTTGCCTCACCGATTCTTCCCTTTCCGGATATTGCCCGGCTGACTGTCGTTTTGGAAACGCCAAGTGCTTCCGCAACATCCGAAATGGTGATTACATTTCCCTTTTTCATATTCTTCTCCTAACTGCACACCTATGCATCCATTGCATGTTAAACGGTTGCGCTGTTACATTTTGCAGTTTTTTATCAATTTTGTCAAGTATCCCCTATTCCTTTGAATTTTTCTGCAATTTTTGTAATTTTTCTTCTGCTTTCTTTAATTTATCATAATTTGTGACATACACCTTATCATTGGCAGTCAGTTTATCATACGCATTTCTTGCCTTTTGCACCGCTTCTTTGGAATCCTTTGTAATGGTTCCGAGTGCGTCAATCAGTTTTACGACCTTTTTTGCTTCTTCCTTATCTGTTGCATCGGTACTTTCCGTTCCAGGAAGTTCATACACCAGCACCGGATAATTCTTCTTAACATTTTCAAATACTACCTTTGCGACTTCCGGCGGAAGATTGATGCAGCCATGTGATCCTGCATATTTATAAATACTTCCTCCGAACTTGCTGCGCCAGTAGGCATCATGCATACCGACATTTCCCGCAAAAGGCATCCAGTATGTAACCGGCGTCTCATAGTTTTCTCCGCGCAAAGTTGCATTTTTCTCGGTATATGTCACGCCATATGCACCGGTCGGTGTCGCATTATTTTTCGATACATTTCCCGATACAAAATCCGAATCAATCACCAGTTTTCCATCTTTATATAAGAACATATGCTGTGCCGTCAGATTGATCTCAACGTAAGAATCGCCATAATCATTTTTTCCATGGGAATTGGCTGTCATGGAATAATTCAGTTCTCTTTCCACTGCTTTCCCGGCTTTGATCTCACTCGTAATCTGGGCGATTTCCTTTTCCGTATCAATCTTCCATCCATAATGGCTCTCCGGAATCGTAACCGCCTTTCCGTAAGAAGTCTTTAACGTTTTGGCACTGTAACAGGTATTATATTTTTTTGCAAGATCACTGACGTATGCTTTTACACACTCCTGGTCCAGTACCGGTTTTAACTTTTTATTTAACCGGAACCAGTCACCAAATACGGAAGCATCGAGTACCTCTTTGGAATCTCCCACGGTAAATGTAATCTTTGTCTTTGCATACCCGTTCATTTTCTTTACGGCTTTTACCAGATTCTCATCATCATCTAAAACCGTCGGATCTTCATAAACGCCGGCTTTTTCCAGAGAGAGGTTCTCTTTTAATCCTTCCACCGCCTCCTGCACTGCCTGATACATTTTCTCTGCATCAATGGTCGTTCCCATGACGCACCCAACCACGGTAAATCCTTCCGTCTTATCATAAGAAGAAACCGAAGCATTCTCCGGTGCCGTCTGATTGTCTGCATCCATACAGTCCAATGCATCGATCTGTGTCTGCAGCTTATCTTTGTCATAGTCGACAAGTGTTGTATTTTTCAATGTCTGTTTCTGGAAAATTTTTACCGGCCATGCAAACATATTCTGTGCGTGTACCAGCTCTGTTATTTCGTCTCCCCACTGTGGTTCCAGCGAAATATCCTGTCCGGAAATTTTTTCTGTATGCTTGTCTCTTGTTGCTATCTTTAACTGGTAGGAATGGATTTCTTCCGTAATCTCATCCATCACTTTCTGCGCGGTATACCCTCCCGCTTTTCTTCCATTTAATGTCGTTTTCGGGAAAAAGTGATTGTGGAAATAAACGGCCAGTCCCAGATACAAAAGAACGACCAGTCCTGCCACCATCCATATCAGTTTTCTTCTCTGTTTTCTTTTCATTCGTGCTTTTTTCAAAATTCTTATCCTCCGTCACTATTGTATTATACAAAAGCACAAGAGGTTGTCAATGTGCCAAATTTTTAAAGTTTTATGAACATTGCAGGTTTTATATTGTCGTGCTTTTTTCCCCGTGCTATAATCAGTTTCAGAACAAAAGAAAAAAGATCTGCACACAGATATAAAAGGAGTATTTATGTTGCCGGAAACCCAAAGTAAGCGGACGTTTGTGTTCCGAAAATATTATGAAAAATATAAACATTTATGGATTTTGTTATATTTTTTCGTGTACATGGCATGGTTTAACTATGTAGAAAAAACCGTCACGACACATTTTCATGTCATCCATGTACCGATTGATGATTATATTCCGTTTTGTGAATACTTTGTCATCCCTTATCTGCTCTGGTTTCCTTTTGTCGGATGGGGCATCGCCTATATGGCATTACATAATAAAACAGATTACTATAAATTGTGTGCGTTTTTGTTTACCGGAATGACAATCTTTTTAATCATCTCCACGGTATACCCGAACGGTCAGTATCTGCGTCCGACCTATTTCACACACCACAATCTGTGCACCATGCTCTGTGAACGCCTATATGCCGGTGATACTCCGACGAATCTGTTTCCGAGTATCCATGTATATAATTCGCTCGGCATTTATCTTGCGGTGACACACAATAAAAAGCTGCGCAAAAACAAGCTGGTCTGTCTCCTGACACTGATTCTGACGGTCAGCATCATTCTGGCAACGATGTTTATCAAACAGCATTCTTTCTTTGATGTATGTTGTGCATTTGTTCTTGCCGCAGTCATGTACCATGTGGTTTACCGCCACAACTGGGCGCGTGCTAAAGCTGTCGCCACCTCATCCAAAACCGATAACAATTTTTCTGTGGAATAATAAAAGAGCTGGCCTCTCTGGTCAGCTCCTTTTCTTTTTCCTTTTATTTTTTGCGTTCTGCCGCATGCCGGTACACGGTTTCCATGGATTGAAGAAGTTCATCAAAATTTTTCTTCTGACTCTCCATTTCTTCTGTAAAATCCTCCATCTGCATCCGGTTGCGTTCCTCGGATTTGGCAATTTCCTCATCTGCATTACGAAGCACAACAATCTGGTTTTCCATCTCTTTGAAATTTGGACATGGTTTTAAACGATTCCATTCCTGTGCCTGACGCGCAGCCTCCTGACAGGATTTCATCAGTTTGGTCATTGCAACATTGTTTTCTTTCAGCAATGTAACCATCCGGTGTACCTGCTCTTCCAGCTCTGCAATTCTCTCATCCGAATCTGCCAGCCTCTTATGTGCCTGATCAATCAGCTCATCATACGTTCCCGCAGATACACGGATCGTTTCTGCAGCTGTAACAAACTGTTTTCCTCCCTCTCCCATACGCCCGGCTTCAATCGCCGCATTGAGAGCAAGCACTCCCATCTGCTTTCCGCAATCCTGCATCTTTTCCAGTTCCTCTCGGGTCTTTTCATTTTCCGCCTTGAGTGCAACCGGAAATTCGTTCAGGAATTTGGATGGCGTGGTGAAATGTTTGTTTTCCTCCACCAGCTGTGCCATCTCCTGTTCGATCTGTGCAAAATTCTGCAGCATCTGCTCTCTTTTTTCCGATGACTGTACTTCCTGCTCCTGATATGACGCCAGCTGTCCGGTCAGCTCCTGCTCCTTTTCTCCGTTGTCTGCCGCCATTTGTGATGCTTCTTTTATATTTTCCTGTATCTGGGTGATTCCGGCTCCCAGCTGCTGATATGTATTTCTGATTTCCCTTGCGGTTGCATCAAACATATCTTTTCCGTCCTTCATATGGGCAAAAAAGCCTTCATCCAGCTGTGCCAGGTTTCTCATCCGTACCAGTGTTTCCTGTTTTTGTTTCTTTTTTCCGAACATTACTTGCCCTCCATTGCATTTATTTTACAATTTCTTTCCCGTTTTTTCAATGGAATCAGCGATAATATTTCATCTCCAGCTGCAGATTTTCATTTCCCTGATAAAAATCAATCTTTGCTGTATACACCATAGAAAATAAAATCCGGTTTTTTCTGCCATGCAGCGCATTCTCCACCTCTTCCTGACCAAACTTTTCGGTAAAATATGCAAATAACGTCTCCACATCCCCAAAGAAAATAACCGGAACCGGCTGTCCGTATTCCGAAAGAACACTCATCCGAAGAACATTCCGGTTCTTTCCTATCACCCACATGCGGCTGATGGACAGATTCCGGTCTGCAAACAGTGGAGATGGATTGTCTTTTCCAAACGGCTCCAAAAGTGCAAACTGATGGACCAGTTCCGTACTCGCATATCCCACCGGCATGGCCATGTCAATGTGAATATCCGGACAGACTTCCTCCACCGTAAGCGGACAGTTTTCATTGATTTTTCTGCGGAATTTTTCCACATTTTCTTCCGGAAGGGATAACCCTGCCGCCATCGGATGTCCGCCGATAAAGCAGTCCGTTAGTCCCAGAGAGTGGATCAGCGAATTGATCGGCGTCTTGACGCTCCCGACATCGGTCAGGATACAGTCCTTTTTGCGATAGGATAAAATTTTTAACAGGTTCTCATCGTTGTGGGAAACGGGCGCGCACAGGAAAATGTAATCGCAGGCGGTAAACGCGTCGCAGGGAGCCGGATAGGCTTCATCCGCAATTTTCTGTTCTGTTGCGAGCTTCAACGTTTCTTCGTTTGGGTCGCAGGCGATGATGACAATATCCTTCCGGTTGGCCTTCAATGCCCTGGCGATGGAACCGCCGATTAGGCCGAGTCCGACAAAACCACAGGTAATCATGACAGTAACTTACTCCTCAATTTCTGCCCGCAAGCTTCCAGAA
>OHNA01000492.1_pt1 | contig 13107 bp, 8 predicted proteins | sample 1569481 | NCBI WGS metagenome assembly OHNA01 (sample SAMEA3879542, study PRJEB24766) | human gut metagenome | biome: human-associated habitat; feature: feces | place: USA | collected 1985/1987 | reverse complement strand
TTTAATATAAAAAGATTTTACATCCTTAAGAAACAAATACACTCCACATGGCTGCTATATAGCTTGCCTCGGAACAATCTCAACCCAGAATCAGAGCATCATTCCTTTGCACTTTCTTCCAGTTCAAGAATGTATTTATCAAAATCAGACAGAAATTCCCTGTCCTGTATTATGCGGTATTTTTCAAATTCGGTCTCGGCTTTTGCTTTGGCAATTTCCGCTGTGATCTTGCCTGCGTCCTGAAGAACTTCTCTGTCATCTGCCATCAGGAACAGATCAAGACGCTTTGCCCAGTCCTCCATAGTCATCGGAATGTGACGTTCTGCACGGTCCTCTGCCAGGTCAAGATAAGCCGAAACGATACGTTCCAATGAACGCATTTCCTGCTCGGTAAGATAATTCTTTGCAACGCTTACATCGCTTTTTACTATTTTGCCGTCCGGTGCTGCTGCCCATGAGGTAAGTCCCATATGCGGCTTTTCTGCATCTGCACGTTCATAGATAAGTTCTGCCGCTGTATGTCCGTGAACCGCATAGTGCATCTTATTCTGTACCTTTGCAAAGAACTGCTTTGTCGTTTTTGCTGTGCGGTCATAGTCAAGTGATGTGGCATAAATATCAGTTATCTTCTGATAAAATCTGCGTTCGGATAAACGTATCTCACGTATCTGCTCAAGCAAGCGGTCGAAGTATTCTGTTGTAAGCGCAGACCCGCCGTTCTTTAAGCGTTCATCATCTATGACCCAGCCTTTGATTGTGTAGTATTTTGCGATCTGATTTACCCATTTGCGGAACTGCACTGCCCTTACGGAATTTACCTTAAAGCCGACTGCAATTATCATTTCCAGTGAGTAATGATTTGTACTGTAGCTTTTCCCGTCAGCGGCAGTTATCCGAAATTTTCGGATAACTGAGTTCTCTTGTAATTCGCTGTCACTAAATATTTTTTTTACATGGTAATTGATAGTACGGACATCTACATCATACAAAGCCGCCATCATTTTCTGCGTTAACCAGATGTTTTCATCTTCGTAGCGCATTTCAATGCTGTCCTGTCGGTTTCCCACAGAAGCTGCATAGGTCAGATATTCCGCTGCACTTGAACGTATTTTTTCTTTATCTTTCATGCTTACAGCTCCTTTTGTGAGAGATCAGCTTTTATACATCAAACAAACACATTCCACATGCCCCGTACCGGGAAACAGATCAACCGCCCTTACCTTTTGAAGCTCATACCCCTTGTCCGCAAGACAGCGGCAATCACGGGCGGCGGTGGCGGGATTGCAGGAGACCATTACAACACGCTTGGGAGACATCTTCACAATGCTGTCCAGGGTGAGAGCGTCGCAGCCCTTTCTCGGAGGGTCGGTGATTATAACATCGGGAGCTCTGCCCTTGTCGCACAGGAGCTTTGCCGCCTGTCCCGCATCGGCGCAGATGAAGTCGGCGTTCTCTATGCCGTTCTCACGGGCGTTGAGCTTGGCGTTTTCCACCGCCTGAGGGATTATCTCCGCCCCTGTTATGTGCTTTGCTTTTCCTGCCATGGAAAGCCCTATGGTTCCTGCGCCGCAGTAAAGGTCAAGCACGTCCTCATCGCCTGTCAGCGCCGCAAACTCCGCAGCTATGCCGTAAAGCTTTTCCGCCTGAGCGGTGTTCACCTGATAAAATGACAGCGGCGACAAAGATATTCTGTTTCCGCACATAATGTCGGTTATGGTGTCGCTTCCGCCGAGAGTTATGCACCTGCTGCCCATGATAACGTTTGTGTTCTTGCTGTTTATGTTAAGTATCACCGACTTTATATCGGCGTGATTTTTCATAAGTATATCTGCAATGGACTGAAATTTCGGGTCGGGCTTTGATGATACGAAACAGACCATTATCTCTCCGCTGTGATATCCTCTGCGCAGATATATGTGCCTGAGAATGCCCTTTCCGCCAGCTTCGTCATATGCGGAGATATGCCTCTCGTTTGCAAGCTTCAGTATCTCCCTTAGCAGCTCGCCGAAGGTATCGGGCTGGAGAAGGCAGTCGGTGCAGGGCACTACTCTGTGGCTGCGCTGGGCATAAAAGCCGCAGGTGAGCCTGCCGTCCTTGTCTGTGGTAACGGGATACTGCGCCTTGTTGCGGTATTTGTCCGTTTCATCGCAGCCAAGCGGAGGCAGAAACATCTCGCTGTCCTCAAATTTACCCAGGCGGATAAAGGCGTTCTTTACGATGTTGTTTTTGATATCCAGCTCCGACTCATATGATATGTGGCGGAAAACGCAGCCGCCGCAGGCTTTCTTGACATCGCACCCTCTGTCCTGCCTGTCGGGCGAGGGAGTGATTATTTCCTCAACTATGCCGTAGCACAGATTTTTCAGCACCTTGACTATCCTGCACGAGATAATATCGCCCTTTGCGGCAGAGGGCACGAAAACAGCCATGCCGTTTTCATGCCCCACTCCGCTGCCCTCGGCGGTAATATCCGTTATTTCAAGCGTGATAATATCATTCTTTTTTATTGTGATGTTCATTCCTTCCATTTGGGAGTTTATATTATGATTTTATAATCTCTCGCCGCACTTGCAGCAGTAGGTGTTGTCGGGAGCGTTCTTTGCGCCGCAGAACTCGCATACGTGAGGCTTGCCGCTGGCGTCCTCAGCAAATTCCAGCTGAGCTTCCAGCATTTTTATTTCCTTGATAAGGCGCTTCATGTTGCCTGTTTCGTCGGTGCTGTCCTTGTGCATGGAATAGCATACCTTGCCCAGCTCATAGTAGCGCTCTTTGAGCTTAACCCTCAGCTGTGCACGCTCAACATATGCCTTTGATACGTTGACAGCCTCATTTGCTTTGCCTGTTATCTTGTCAACAGCGTCCTTGGAAATTGCAACAATGTCATCAAAACCGTATTTCATAAAAATTTCCTCCTCTTGGTTACAGCTGAGAAAGGAACTCCTCCAGCTGCGGCTTGTATGCCGTCATTTTTTCGTAGCGTGAAATATACTCGTAGGGGAACTTGTAGTTGAAATGCCGTGTTATCTTGCCTGTGGAGTGGTCAATAAGCTTTGTGGAGCCGCCTGCGCCGCAGGCAATGATGTTCTGAGCCTCTTCCATGATGTAGATGTTGTAAAGGCTCTCATAGCCTTTCTTTGCGTAGCCCACATTCTCCAGATTGCCCACCGTGTTCTTCTGGCGGTAAAGATAATATGGGTCATAGCCTTTTCCGGTCAGCTCCGCAAAGGCGAAGTCCACCATTTCCGAGATGGAGTTATCCGTAAGATAATTCTTTCTCAGATCATCGGAGCTTTTGAACAGATCGGCGGAACGCTTTACCGTAAGGGTGTGAACGGTGATGCTTTCGGGGTCAAGTGCGGTAAGGCGGTCTATGGTCTCCTTAAAGCCCTCTGTGGTGTCCGTAGGCAGCCCTGCAATGGTGTCCATATTGATGTTTTTGAAGCCAAGGCTCCTTGCAAGGGCAAAGCATTTTTCCACCTGAGCAGCTGTGTGCTTTCTTCCCACAGCTTTCAGGACGCTGTCTATCATGGTCTGGGGATTTACGGAAATTCTTGTGGCTCCGTTATCCCTTATGGCGATAAGCTTATCTTCGGTGATGGTATCTGCACGGCCTGCTTCTACAGTATATTCACGAATTTTAGAAATGTCAATGTTTTTGGCTATTGCCTGCATTATTTTTTCGATTTCCTGTGCGGAAAGTGATGTGGGCGTTCCTCCGCCGATATATACAGTGTCGCAGAAAGTGTTTTTGTCACGGAGGATATTTCCCGTTTCCTCTATCTCACGGCAGAGCATATCCACATACCGGGGGATAAGCTCCTTTGCTCCCTTTGACTGTATCGAGTGGGAAACAAATGAGCAGTATGAGCATCTTGACGGACAGAATGGGATTGACACATAAAGCGAATAGCTCTTTGGGTCAAGGGTATCCAGCGCATTTTTCTGTGTCACGGCGGTGCGGTAGGAAAGCTCAAATTTTTCGGGGGAGATATAATATTTTTCTTTCAGCTTTTCAAATATCTCTTCCTTGGAAAGTCCCTCTTCAATAAGTGCGTTCACCTTTTTTACGGGGCGTATTCCCGTAAGGCAGCCCCATTTGGGCGTTACTCCCGTGATTTCGGAAAGCGCCTTGTAAAGCATCCTGCACAAGGATATCTCATACTCGCTTTCCTCGGGCAGATGGAGAGATCTCTCGCAGGACTTTCCGTGCAGGCAGGCGAGTATGTATAACTTATCCGATACGGATACAACTATCCTGTCCCCTTCGTCGGGAGCGGGCTTATCATATTCAAACTCAAAGCTTTCCAGCGGACAGAAGAGCTTCAGCACCGCTTCCGTCTCGTATTTGTATGTGTTGTTTTCAAAATATACGGTCATTGTATTATCTCACTTTTCATATGGGGGAAAGTATTTTTCATGCTTCCCGTAGTGCTTTTTATTTTGCGGGCGGCAGGAAAGCAGTCTTATTCTGTCAGCCGATGTTTTATTTCTTTAAGCCATGTAGGGGGAGCTTCGCTGGTAAAGAGTATGTCCCCGTTGCGGTATTCGCCCACTTCTTCAAAGCCGTTTTCATTGTCATAGAAATGCGCTTCGTTGCAGTACGGAAGAACGGCAAGCAGGTCATCAAAACGGTTGGCATAGCGCCTTTTAACGTCGTCATCGGAGATATTGTGCCCGCCCTTGGCAACACGGTTTGCAATGCGCCGTATGCTTTCTTCCGATGAGCTTACAGCAACATAAAACAAACGTATGCAGTAATCTTTTTCACGGGCGGCGATTATTGTTTTCAGAGTCTTCTTTCCAGAAAGCGTGGTTTCCTGTGTGAAATCTATGCCTTTTGAAAGGCAGTCGTTTATAAGACGGACAGCTTCTTTTCCGCCTTTTATCCGGTCGCCGTTGTACTTGGCGTTCAGCATATCCGTGTCGATTATCATACCCATATCAGTACGCTGCTTTTTCAATACGCCTGTCAGACTGCTTTTGCCAACTCCGTTTACTCCGCCGATAATGGTGTAATACTTCACCCAGCTGCGCTCCTTTCGTTTTGATTATTCGCTATGTTTTTTTATTCCTCACCCGCAAAATGCTCCCATGCGTATTTCATATAAGGGTTGTGCGCCCTTTCCTCAAACATGGTGGAGTTTTCACCGTGACCCGAGAAAAGCTTGTAGTCGGTCTTGGTATCAAAATCATAAAGCATGGCAAGCGACTCATACATTGCCTTTTCGCTGCCGTCGGTCATGTCAGTCCTGCCCATGCTGTTTTTGAAAAGGGTATCTCCGCAGTACATATTGTCACCCAGGATATAGCACACGGAGCCGCTTGTGTGGCCCGGGGTGTGGAGGACTTCAAATTCCAGCTCCCCTACGGTTACGATATCCCCGTCCTGTATCTCCGTTGCTTCGCCAATGGGGTCAACGGGAGGGAGACCGAAATATTCCGTGAGATTTGTCTTTCCGTTTGTGAGCTTTTCCCTGTCGGCGGAATGGATAACTATTTCCGCACCTGTTTTGTAGGACACATATGCCGCTGAGGCAATGTGGTCGCAGTGGCCGTGGGTGAGGAGGATCTTTTTCAGCTTTACACCCTTTTCGGCTATCTGCTTCAATATATAATCGCCGCCGTAGGGAGCATCTATAAGAGCACCGTTCATGTTCTCGTCCCAGATAAGGTACGAGTTTACCCCGAACTGGCTAAGAGGGGGAAGATTGAGCACGTTCATATTATTACCGCCTTTCCGAGGTATATTATCAGTATCAGTTTACGATACGTTCCACGCTGATAACGTCCTGCACCTTTCTCAGCTTGGAGATAAGCATATTGAGCTGCTGAACTCCTGCGATGCTGCAGGTCATGATAAGATTTGCGTTGCCGTTTTTGAGCATCTTTGTGGTCAGCTCGGAGACGGGTATGCGCATTTCCGCTGTGACTGCGGTAACGTTTGCCAGCAGAGAGATATTGTCGTAGGAAACAACGTCCAGTGTTGCCTTGAATATAGGATTGTCGTTCTTGGCTGCATTTTCTGCCCATGTGACTTCTACCCAGCGGTCGGTCTCGATACCGTTCTTCATTGCTTCAATATACTTGGAGCAGTCCTTGCGGTGAACGGAAACGCCGTGGCCCTTGGTGATAAAGCCGATGATATCTTCTCCGGGGAGAGGGTTGCAGCACTTGGAAAGCTTTACGTCTATGTTGCTCTCGCCGCCGACAATGATGCCGGTGTTGCTCTTCTTGGGAACAAAGGGAGCGGGCTTTGCGGCGTTGGGAGCGGAGTACTGCTTTGCGTAGCTGTCCTTGAGCCTCTGGAGTATTCTTGAAAGAATGATGCCGCCGTAGCCCACAGCCGCATAGAAATCGTCCAGCGTTGCGCAGTTGTGGCGCTTCATATCGTCTGCAAGGAACTTTTCCATATCCTCGGGAGGAACGTTTATGCCGTTACGCTTGAACTCGTGTTCCAGATCCTCCTTGCCCTTGGCGATATTTTCCTCACGGCGTTCTTTCTTGAACCATGAGCGTATCTTGGACTTGGCTTCGTTGGTCTTGCATATATCCAGCCATGCACGGTTGGGACCGTGGTCGGGAGCCTGAGAGGTAAGTATCTCAACTATCTCGCCCGTCTGGAGCTGATAATCAAGGGAAACAAGCTTTCCATCGACCTTTGCGCCCTTCATTCTGTTGCCGACCTGGGTGTGGATTGCGTAGGCAAAGTCGATTATGGTTGCGCCCGCAGGCAGGGTTATGATATCGCCCTTGGGAGTGAATGCGAAAATATCCTCGGGAGCAAGGTCGCTCTTGATGGTGCGGACAATTTCCTCAACATCGTCGGTTTCCTGCTGGGCTTCAATTATCTGGCGTATCCATGCCAGTCTGTCCTCCAGCTTATCCTTTCCCTTTATGCCCTCCTTGTATTTCCAGTGGGCTGCGATACCGTATTCAGCGGTGTAGTTCATATCAACAGTTCTTATCTGCACCTCAAAGGGGATACCCTCTCTGCCGATAACGGTGGTGTGCAGGGACTGATACATATTTGCCTTGGGCGTTGCGATGTAGTCTTTGAAGCGGTTGGGTATGGGCTTGAACATATCGTGGATTATACCCAGCGCATTGTAGCACTCGTTTACAGTGTTGACTATAATGCGCACGGCGTAAATATCATACACTTCATCAAGGCCCTTGCCCTTGATGAACGCTTTTCGGTAAATGCCGTAAACCGATTTTACACGTCCCGACATCTGAGGCTCGGGCAGACCCATTTCCACAAAGCGCTTTGCGATCTGCTCCTTGATGGAGTTGATGAATGCCTGACGCTCGTCACTGCGTATTTTAAGCATCTGCTCTATTTCGGCATATGCGTAGGGGTCAAGGTACCTGAACGCCAGATCTTCTATCTCGTCCTTGATAGTCCTGATACCGAGACGGTGAGCTATGGGCGCATAGATGTTCATGGTCTCCAGAGCCGTGTTCCTCTGCTTGTATGCGGGACGGAACTGGAGCGTTCTCATATTGTGGAGGCGGTCGCAGAGCTTTATTATGATAACTCTGATATCCTGCGACATGGCAAGGAGGATTTTTCTTACGTTCTCTGCCTGCTGTTCCTCTTTGGTGAAAAGGGGTATCTTGCCCAGCTTTGTAACGCCGTCAACCAGCATTGCCACGTCCTGACCGAAAAGCTTTCTCAGCTCTTCAAGGGTGGTGTCCGTATCCTCCACAACGTCGTGGAGAAGAGCGGCACAGATAGTATCCGTATCCATACCCAGCTCCAGCAGGATATATGCCACTGCTACGGGGTGGGTGATGTACGGCTCGCCCGATGAGCGCACCTGATTTGCATGAGCCTTTGCCGCAAATTCATATGCGGAAATTATCTTGCTCAGGTCATACTGCTTTTCATCGTCAAGTATTTTCTGAATAAGCGAATCTATTGTATATACAGTCTCGGATTTGTTGAGCATATGCGCCGCCTCCTAAAGTATGTGATCACTGTGCCGCCGGCCGCCTGAGAGCTTCCATTATGGGAGCCTTCTCCGTGTCGGCTTTTGGTGCGCCCTGAATGACAGATATCCTGTCTGCGCCCTTATCGTAAGCCATAAGTCCCGACTGGGCGAATACGTCAAGGCAGATGAGAAATTTGCAGTAGTTCATATCTCCGCCAACCCTCTGGAACAGTCCGAAAGGAGAAATAGTGTCTTTCCCGAGAGCCTTATACACTGCCGCCAGGTCGGCTCTTTCGGGGGTTATGTGGGGAATGAGCCGCCTGTCGATACGCTCACCTCGCTTAAAGGCATAATATGCTTCCTCGGCTGCAATGAGCTTTGACTGATTTATGCCTTTTTTTCTTATATCGGCGATGTGCAGATTAACGCTTTTTCTGCCGCCGAAGGTGTTTATCTCGGGAGAAGCGATGACGTTCACCACATCTCCCTTTTTATATGAAAATTCAGCAGTTTTTGTGCCGAACATAAGCGCCGCAAATTTTGTGTTCCCGCCTGTGAGCGTGAGCTTGGTGTGCGCTCCGCCCGTAAGGGGGATAATGTCTGATATCACACAGTCGGAAATAAGGAAAACGGCCGCCCCGGTAGAAGGGTTCGAGGACGTTCAGTCCCTCGATGTTTTCAGCCGTAAGCTCACCGGGAGTTACCGCTCCGCAGACTGTTACCGCAGGTGAGAATGAAACGCCGTCGCAGGCAAGACCATGCGCAAATTCCTGCAGTTTTTCATCAAACAGCGGGATATTTTCCTCAGTCAGAGAAAAGCCGCCTGCGCCCGAATGTCCGCCGAATTTGGTAAGGGTATCTGCTGCAAAGCTCAGTGCCTTGAAGATGCTGAAGCCGCCGAATGAACGGGCGGAGCCACGCACCTCCGTGTCTCCCCTGTTGCGTGACATGAGAAAAACGGGTCTGCCGAATTTTTCCATGCACCGTGCCGCAACTATTCCCACAACGCCGTGGTGCCAGTCAACGCCGCTGAAAACAATCACACGCTTGTCCAACACTGCGGGATTTTCCTTTATTTTTTCGTAGATATCCGCAAGAACTGCGTTTTCGTAATTTTTGCGCTCTGCATTAAGCTCGCATATCTTTTCCGCCAGAGCTTCCGCCTCATCGGGGTCTTCCTCCGTAAGCAGCGAAAGAGCGTCAGATGGAGAGCCTATCCTGCCTGCCGCATTTATTCTTGGGGCAAGCCCGAAGGCTGCTGATGTGGAGGTGTAGGGGGCTTTCAGCCCTGCTTTTCCGATAAGGGCACGAAGCCCCATATTTTCGGTGTTTTCAAGGTAATGGAGACCGTCCCGCACAAGCGCCCTGTTCTCGCCCGTGAGAGGAACAACATCGGCGACCGTGGCAACGGCGGCAAGGTCGGAAAACTGCTCAACAGCGCAGTCCATATCGCCGCCCTCCATGGCTGCAATGAGCTTCAGTGCAAGACCGCAGCCGCAAAGGTCCTTATATATCGAGGGGCAGTCGGCTCTGTGGGGGTCAACCACTGCAAGAGCATCGGGCAAAGTCTCCCCGGGCTGATGGTGGTCGGTTATAACAAGGGCTATGCCAAGCTCCTTGCAAAGTTCCGCTTCGGCAACGGCGGCAATGCCGTTATCTACGGTGACGATAAGCCCCACGCCCTGCTCTGCCAGCTTCCTGACAGCTCCGCTGTTCATTCCGTAGCCCTCTTCACGCTCGTTGATGTAAGTCATCACGTTTCCGCCGATATCGGTAAGATAGCCTGACAATACAGCTGTGGCGGTAACGCCGTCGCAGTCGTAATCGCCGTATATGCAGATGAGTGTGCCGTTCTCCACCGCTTCGGAAACAGCGTCGCAGGCCTTGTCCATATCACGGATAAGGAACGGGTCGGAATACTGCTCATCATCATTCTGACCGAAGAAATCGGCAGCTTTTTCTATTGTATCAATGCCTCTTGAAGCAAGGGCTTTGGCGGCGAGAACGGACAGCCCTCCCTGACGGGAAAGAATATCCGCAGCCGCAGGGTCGGGTGTGCCGATCTGCCATTTTTTTATCAAATAAATACCATCTTTCATTATCAGTAGATAGAATAGCTATAGCTACTCACCATATATTATAGCATTTTGTGAAATAATAATCAAGAACATATTATGAACACGAAAACTGACTCTGCACGCAAAAAACCTCTCCGTTTCATGCCGAAAAGGAGAGGTTCCCTTATATTATTTGGTTTTCTTTGCCTGTTCCCCTGCTTCATAGAATGTTTCAACAGCAGTCTGCATTATCTCAACAGGTCTGTCAGTCTTGGTAAGCTTTATGGCAATGTACGGCTTATCCGCAGATCCGTTTACCGATACTCTGCCGCCAAATGCCTTTACAAGCGCCTGAACCTGCTCCATGCCCGCTGTCTTTACATATATGAGCAGTGCATTGCTGCGCTGGGTTATCTCGGTTATTCCCGCCTTGCCTGCCATATTCCTTGTAAGTGCAACGGTGACAAGTCCCTGTATTGCTTTCGGAGGATCACCGTAGCGGTCGATGAACTCGTCCAGCAGGTCGATGCTCTCTTCCTTGGTGGAAACTGCTGCGATCTTGCGGTAAGCGTCCAGTCTGCCTGCAAGGCTCTCGATATAGTCGTCGGGGATATGCGCCTCGATCTGCAGGTCGATAAGGCATTCCTCGGGAGTGCGGGGAGGTGTCTGTCCCGTTTCCTCGGCGATAGCTTCGTTCAGCAGCTGCAGATACATATCGTATCCTACTGCCTCCATATGACCGTGCTGGCGGCCGCCCAGAATTGAGCCTGCGCCTCTTATTTCCAAGTCACGCATTGCCACACGGAAGCCGCTGCCGAACTGGGTGAACTCCCTTATTGCGTCAAGGCGCTTGGAGGCTATTTCGGTAAGCACTTTGCCACGCCTGAAAGTGAAATACGCAAAGGCACGCCTGTTGGAACGTCCCACACGGCCTCTCAGCTGATAGAGCTGGGAAAGTCCCAGATTGTCTGCGTCCTCGATGATAAGTGTGTTTACGTTAGGCACGTCAACGCCTGTTTCGATGATGGTGGTGCAGACAAGTATGTCTATCTCGTGGTCAACCAGCTCCGTCCAGATATCCGAGAGACGTTCCTCGGAAAGCTGACCGTGAGCCACGGCGATACGTGCGTCGGGGATAAGCTCGGCTATTTTTGCGGCGCACAGGTCGATGGTCTCCACACGGTTATGGATATAATAAACCTGACCGCCACGCCTCAGCTCCTTGTTTATTGCCTGGATTATAACGCCCATATTGTGCTCGATAACATAGGTCTGCACGGGATATCTGTCAACGGGCGGCTCTTCTATGACGCTCATATCTCTTATGCCGCTCATTGCCATGTTGAGGGTTCGTGGGATAGGTGTTGCGGAAAGGGTCAACACGTCAACGCCCGTAAACGCTTCCTTGAAGCGCTCCTTGTGGGCAACGCCGAAACGCTGTTCCTCGTCGATTATGGCAAGACCCAGATCCTTGAACTTAACGTCCTTCTGCACAAGGCGGTGAGTGCCTATGACCATATCCACAGTGCCCAGAGCCACCTGTTTGAGTATCTCTTCCTGCTGCTTTTTGGTGCGGAAGCGGGACAAAAGCTCTATTTTAAACGGGAAATGCTCAAATCTTTTCAGTGCGCTCTGGTAATGCTGCCATGCAAGGACGGTTGTGGGCACAAGCACTGCGCACTGCTTGCCGTCCAGCATACATTTGAATGCGGCACGGAAAGCCACCTCTGTTTTTCCGAAGCCCACGTCTCCGCAGAGAAGTCTGTCCATGGGGGTGGGCTTCATCATATCCTGCTTTATCTCTTCTATGCAGCGGAGCTGGTCATCTGTCTCGGTATAGTCAAAGCGGGCTTCAAAGTCGTTCTGCCAGTCGTTGTCCTCAGAGAATGCAAAGCCCTTTGTTTTGCTGCGCTTTGCGTAGAGGGCAATAAGCTCGTCCGCCATATCCTTGACGGCTTTCTTTACACGGGAGCGTGTTTTCTGCCACTCGTTGGAGGAAAGCTTGTTGAGCTTTACGCCCGTATCGTCACGGGGGCCGATATATCTTGAAATAAGATCCATCTGGGTAACGGGCACATAAAGCACGTCCGTACCTGCGTATTTTATGGTGATATAGTCCTTGGTGATGCCCTCCAGCTCCAGCTTGCGAATGCCCTCGAATCTGCCTATTCCGTGGAGAGCGTGAACTACCAGATCGCCCGGGGCGATATCTGCCAGGGACTTTATTTCCTCGCCCTTTTTCTTCTTTTTGAGCTTCCTCTTGGAGCTCATTGCCTTTGCCTGGGTGATAAGTGCGGTCTTGATGTCGGGATAATCGTAGCCCGATGACAGGCAGCCTGTGGTGATGAGAACTCTGCCCTTGGTAAGGGTGGTCTCCTCTGTCATTATGTCGCAGGGAATGCCGTCGTTTCTGAGATCCTCGGCGATTATGGGCAGAGTTTTTTCAGAGCCTGCCAGCACGATGACGGAGTAGTTGCGGTCGATGAATGAACGCAGATCCTCCGAAAGCTGACGTATCTCGCCGCCCCACGGAGCGGTCTGATAGGCGGTCATTGTCCAGAGCTTTTTGCAGCGGATATCGTTTGTGCGCAGGAACGTATCCATAAGCACGCAGGGGAATTTCACAGCTGTTTCGGAAATGCTCTCAAACTCGGCTATATAGCCGTCCAGACCTCTGCAAAGCTCGCCCTCTTCAAGGAGTATCTTCACGTCCTCATTGAACTGGGACTGTATTGCTTTTGCCTTTTCGCAGCAGCTGTGGAACTCGCTGAAAAGCACAGGGCTGTCGGGCTTCAGGTAATCAAATATAAGTGCGGGCTTATCATATGCCAGCGGCAGATACTTGTCGATATTTGCAAGGCTTACGCTGTTTGAAACATTGTCTGCGTCCTTGGCAAGGTTTGAGCGCACAAGCTCGGTACGCTTTCCTCTTACTCCTGCGGAGAGGGCGTTTATCTTCTGTACAAGTGCGTCTGCGCTGTTAAAAAGCACCTCGCCTGCGGGGGGGATAATAAGCTCGTCTATCTGCTCGGTGCGGCGCTGGGTCTCGGGGTCAAAATATGCAAAGGAATCTATCTCATCGTCCCACAGCTCCATACGGACGGGCATTTTCTCCT
>OHNA01000490.1_pt1 | contig 13167 bp, 13 predicted proteins | sample 1569481 | NCBI WGS metagenome assembly OHNA01 (sample SAMEA3879542, study PRJEB24766) | human gut metagenome | biome: human-associated habitat; feature: feces | place: USA | collected 1985/1987 | reverse complement strand
TATAATTACATAAATTCTATTGCTCCTTATAATGAAATGGAGGAATGGGACAATTCAGGCTTTATTTTAGGCGATGAGGAAAAGACTGTTTCAACGGTTGTTATGGCACTTGACGGCACTAAGGCTGCGGCTGATTATGCAAAAAGCGTTGAGGCGGACCTTTTATTAACTCATCATCCTATTATTTTTAATCCTGTAAAGAAAATTGTTAAAGGCACGGCGGTTTATGAACTTATTAATAACGATATTGCGACGATGTGTGCGCATACTTCGTATGATAAGGCTACAGGCGGCATTAACGATAATCTTGCAAAGCTGCTTGATTTAAAAAATACAAAAAAACTTGAAAACGGATATGTTATTGTCGGTGAGTTAGAACGAGAAATGAGTATTGATGATTTTGCCGTTTTGGTTGGGGAAACACTTGATACTCACGGGCTGAGGTATACAGATACAGATAAAATGATAAAAACAGTTGCTGTCGGCGGTGGTGCTTGCGGTGAATTTATAAATGATGCTATGCAAAACGCTGATTGCTTTGTTACAAGCGACTTAAAATATCACGAAATGCTTGATGCTTCGGAGTCAGGCTTTGCAGTGATTAATGCGGGTCATTTTGAAACGGAAAACGTACCGTTTCTTATGCTTAAAGAGAAACTTGAAAAGGAATTTGAAGAGGTAGAATTTATTGTTGCGCCTGTTTCAAATCCTGTATTGGAAATATAATTATGGCACTTGACGGAATTTTTTTATAAAATCTGTTAGTTCAGTCCAAGAATCAAAAGGCTCAAGCCCGCCACAAACAATAGCTTTAGTAATATCATTATGTAAATAACGAGAAATCAGCTTATCCGTATCTATTTCATAAGTCGCGGTTTTAGCTAATTCACTGTTTTGACAACACTTTACTCCACATTCTTTCTCGCACTTGAAAGAACAAGAGGGGAAGCCGACAAACATTGCCGGCTTCCGGTAGTTGACAAAATCTTCTTCTACTAATTGTTTTATTCTCATTCCAACTTCATCCAGTCTCTCATTGCAAATTCAGCTTTTCTTTCTTTAGAATAAGTCTTTTCTGGTGTAAGGAATCCTACAATGCGCTGATAGGTTGTTACCTTTTTTCCGCCACAAATAGGACAAGTTTCTCCATAGAAACCGTGATTGTTTTTACAAGCACTAATGCGAGTGCAAAAAGCAAAATATACAACACCTTTATCGGCAATATAATTTAGCATGTTCCACGCTGCATCAAAGTTAGTAAAGGGGGCATCAATATTTATATGACTGATAGACCCGCCGTTACACGCTTTATCCAAAGTAGCACTCAATTTTACTTTTTCTTGAATAGTGGTTTTTACGCCAAGAGGAATCCATTGATTTCCATAAAGAGGAAGCTCATATGGTTCATTAGGATAAAAGAACTTATCTTTTTGCATTAGAATAGAAGCGGCACGTTCACCAGGAATTTGTTCAATATTCGCGCTATAATCCTTATCAGCTGTGAAGGTATTCTTTTCTTTATTGATAGCGGCAAGAATCTGTTTTGCGAACTCAATGCCTTCATCAGTGTAATAGGTATAACCAAATTCATCTTTCTTAGTCATACCAAATTTCTGGAGAGTCTCATAAATTCCAATAATCGTGTTAATCATATATTACTATATGCACTGACTATCTCTTAAACGCGACCCTTGTCGCGTTTACTATCATTTCGATTTGTGTATCAATAACAAACCTACTTCGCTATACGCGAATAGTCGATACAGGGGTTATCTTTTTCTAATTGGATATTCTATTTGAGGGTCAAAATATTTTTTTATTTTTCCTCTATTTATATTACTAATAACAGCGTTACTAACTCCAAACTCTTGAGCTATTTTATTTATAGATAATTTACTATTTTTTAATTCTTGATAAATCAACTGTAATTCATTTGGCGAAAAACAAGTTCTACCTTTTTCACGCTCGCCTCTTATTGGATAAGTGAGATTGTCTTGTCGCCCAGTTCTTCCAACATTAACATCACTTATTGTTTGCTTGCTTACATTATATTTTTTTGCCAAGTCGTCTTGAGAAAGAGAGGAATGTTGTAAGTCCCAAAGAAGCTTAGGCAAATATTCTTGTTGATACTTCATCTTCCCTTTCCTTAAAGGATAAGTTAGATACTTTCTAAAATAAACCCTTCCTTGGTTTATATCGTTCAAAAAAGAGGAATCACAATGATATTCCTGAGCAATATCTTTTAACGATTTATCTAACTCAAAACGCAAAGCATAAGTGACTTGTTTAATTTTTTCTTCAGAATATTTTTTGCTATCTCTTAGTGGATAGGTTAGGTCAGGGTTATAGTATGTACGGCCAAGATTGATTTCACTGACAATAAAAGGAGAAACGTTATATTCTTGGGCAAGCTGATGAAAAGTTTTATCACTGGTAATAATTTCATCCACTAAAGCTAATAAAACTTTTTCTTCTTTTATCGCTGCACTTGGACTGTGAACACCATTACCTACCCCCTTACCACCATCGGCAAGATTATATCCATTCGGCACAAGGCTATTGTAATACTGTATCCAATATTTTTCGCGCTCATCGTAGTTCTCTACGTCACTTTCTAAAATTTCCATCCAAAAATTATCAAAGCCATATTTATTCATAGCTTTTGTTATTAACTGAGCTTCTGGCTTTTTTTGAGCAGCAGATTTATATTGTGCCCAACGTTGAGTAGGATTAACCGTTTGTCCTATATAGACCTTGTTATTAAATTTGTTTTTTATTATATAAATATCCTTTATCATAAATAACCTCCCACGGGATTACCCATTTTTGGGCTTCCCCGTTAGCCACCCTTGTGACCCCACTGATAAGTGGAAAAATAGTATTAGGCATTGTTACATACCAATAGAATTATATTGAGATTTTAGATTCATTAGATGATGAGTGTAATTAGGAAGGAGTCCTTTTTCAATATTACGAGAAATAATCCCACGGATTACATCAAGAGCTTGTAGACAAAGAAGTACACGATCTTTTAGTACCTTGAGATAATCTTGCGTATTTTCCGTTTCATAGGCAATTCGCGCTAGATTGATTGTATTGACTTTGATACTGCCGACTTCTAGAGCAGAGCCTCCGATGCTATTAAAGTAGCCTAAGTTTTTTACATCAGAGACTAGTCTACAACAATTACTTAGACTAGTCACGTCTTCACTGATGAAGAAATTGCTATCTGCCCATTTCATATTGTGTTTGCAGCACCACTTAGCAAAGTCTTCATCTACAAATTTTCCGTTTTTTCTTAGAAGAGCATAAGTTAGAACTGGAAAGGTCATCATATTCTGAGAACGAATATTACTTACAACTTCCATAAAAGCTTTTTCATACTCAATAATATCATCAATATAATCAATGATAAAAGTACCGTCTGGGTATTCCTTACCGCCAAAAAGTGCTGCTAGATATTCACGGTCAAAGATAGAAAAATTAGTAAAGGCTGATTGATTGACGCGAAGATATGGCTGATTTAGTTTATAAACTATTCGTTGAAACTCTTGATCGCGATAGGTTTCCGGAGTACCAGTATAATAATGATTTTCACAATCCTTCTTCCAGAAATAGAAAGAATAAATCAGAAATGAAGGGAGCCCACAAGCGCCAGAAGAACGATTAGAAGTGTAACTGACAAATTCTCCTACAAAGTCAGTATAAGTGACTAGGTGCTTTGGCGGCTGAGCATTGAAGTTATCTACAAAGTATAATCCACGCTTGACTAACTCTTCAATATCATAAGCAAAGCAATATGGCAGGTAGGTAGAACTCGCTGCATCATGAAGATAATAGCGACCAACCCATTCATCTCTTAGCCATTTATTAGCAGTTTGGAAGCCATAATGCTTATTCATTTCATAATAAATCTTGTTGAAAGCAAGTAGTTTAGAATGTGGCTTGTGCATCTCAGACATTAGTGAACAAATATCTTTTGTTCCAACATTAGCGTTACCATCAATAGACGCATCGGCCACTGTTTGCTTATCAATAAAATTATCAATAAAGTCTGTATAACTTAGCTGTTCATCACTGAAACCATTTAGCTTAGCCATATCAGTGCCATATTCAGCCATTAGTTTATTTAGCTGTGCTGTAAAATTTTTATCTAGTCTAATATTGATTTTCATTATTGCTCCTCCACCCATTTATTAGCTTGAGAAAAATCCATAATCTTTCCATCAACTTCTAGCATTGGAGCAGTAACAAATCCTTTCTCTATCATTTCTTCAGAATTAGAATTGATAGAATACTGGATATTTTTTCGGTCTAGTTTAGTTGCTAGAATTTTACAACGAGGACACCCCGTAGTATACAAAATTATCATTAGTCCTTCACCTTCCCACAAAAACAGCAATATTTCGCGCCATTAGGATTATCTTTCTTTACTTCAAAAGCAGAAATAATAGTGCCATTATAATCGTATTCATGTGTACACATTGAACGATATTTTGTAATTTCTTTTCTAATTTCCGCGGCGCGAGCATTGAAAGTAAAGTTATTTACATTAGCTGCATATTCATCTTCAAGATGATGAATCTCGTAACTTATTTCATAGTTTGTCATAAGCCCCTCCTTAGAACATCATTTCTACTACGGGTAAGACAAGCCCGATATTTAGAATTTTCAGGGAATAAACTTAGTAGAATTGGTAGTTCTTCTTTGTCATAAACACTAACCGCACTATAAACACTGTATTCATTTTTATAAATCTGATTCAAGTTAGTCCTGATTATTTTATAAAGTCTATCATAAGGATTATTGATATTATCCTCATAATAAACGTTGAATCTCTTTTTATCAGCAAGACAATCATAATAAAGCCGCAAACAATTTGAAAGATATTGCAATGACTTTTCTTTCGTTAGATTGTCTTGTAGCTTAGTTGCAGGAGTCATAGGGATAGAAACAGAAAAACTATAATTCGTGACTGGTAAATTTATCATATCCAAATATTCTTTTATATAGCTATATTCTGTATCAAAATCCAGTACAACTTCCGCGGGACAATAGCGCTGAAGAATTACACTGTTTTGAATAAGTCCATTCTCGAATAAATATAAAAACTGGTCAGGAGTTTTTAGTTTTATCGGCCAATAGTAACGTAAACGTGGCAGATCATAAGGGCGCGCCTTTTTAGATAAATCAACTAAAAGTTCAAGCCCATTGTTTCTTGTAATATCTTTGTCATAAATATAAGTTACTCCCCACTTTTCTTGTGGGAATTGCTCAACTTGTAATCGACCTTTGCTATGAAGTCTTATAAAGCCAGCGCGATTCAGTAGAGTGTTATAATAAATTTTTTCTTTTGAACTCGCGATTGATAATTTCTTTTCGATGTATTGAGAATAGCAATCAATAGTTGGTGATGTATTTTCTATCTCCATATTAGGAAATTCTTTGTAATCACCACCAGTAAAAGCCGCACCTCTAACAATAACATTCCTATGTTGAAAGAAATACTGCGGTACTGGTGCATCTAACTTATCTTGAAAAATATAAACTTGGTCACAAGCTTCAAGTAAAGAAGAGTCCCCCAATAATTGAGGGAACTCACGATGTTTTTTTGCCCAAGAATATAACTTCATAGCTTCCAAGTTTGGGATAAATGTTTTTTGTTTTCTGAATGTTTCAGCATCTACAATACCAATCATTCTTCTTCATTCACCCTTTCAAATACTAGATTTCCATCATTTTCAATTTTAGCAAGTAAAACTTGACTTGGGGAGTTCTTGTACTTCTTTGGTACAAAATCATTACCACGACGAATACCTTGGACGAGTAGCTTATTGCCACGGGTAAACCAGCTTCGTTCCAAGATTTTCTTCTTGCCGTCATCGCCGCGCTCAGAGATTTGACGGTCGTATTTTACGAATTGATTGTCCCAAATTTTCATATTGACAACGCCGGTATCTGTGAGAAGCGTTACTGTATGTTTATTTTTATTCTTATTTATTACTGTGCCTGCAATAAAGCAAAGTTTATACATTGGAATCTCTTTACCATCTTTTGTGTGAATAACATAATCTACCAAAGGTTCTTCGGGAAGCTGCGTAAAATCTTCAATTTTGAAGCTATCAATATAACCTTCTTGATAAAACTTATGAAGTTCGTGCGGTGCATAGTAGAATCCAACACTATCCATTTCCCATTTACTTACACTACCTTCTGCATACTTCTCAGCTACAAGACTTATAGCATGTTCGTTGACAATATCAAGCATATGATTTTCTGGATTCTTGAGGTATTCACGCATTGGCTCCATTGCTTTCTTATACAGATTATCCCATATCTTCTGTTCAATACAGAACCCTTCTTCTGTATCAACTATCTTTGAAGTATCAAATTGTTTTGCATAGAAATCATATGCTTCTTGAGTAATAGTATAGAATGTTCCACTCTTACAAGTTTTAAGATACTTGTTGAATCGGAACAATTCAGCATAATCTGCCATTTCTTCTGGAATAAGACCTTCTCTGATAAGACCAGGCATATTCTGCAACGTCAAGCGGGACTTTGTATCAGCAATAGAAAGAAGATAATTATGTAGAATTGTAGGACGGTCTTTTCCTTCAATTTCATCAAAAGCTCCAGACTTGATAAGGTTGATGGCTTGCGTTTTATTGACTTTTACTTTAGTAAGGAAATCAATCAAACTACTATATGGACGATGTGCAATAATGGATGTCACCAATGAATCACCAATCCTTGTAATGCCCTTGATGCCATAAATAATTGTATTAGTTTTAGCGTCAGGAGTAAAAGAGTAACGACTCTTATTGATATCCGGAAGCGCAACGTTGATACCATTGCGGCGCATACGTCCAATAGCTATACTGATTTTGCCATAGTCTACTGTCTTATTAGCTTTCTTTTCATCTTTATCATCATCATCCTCTTCATCAGCATCATTCTCAATCATACCATCCATAGCGCCGCTATCAACAATCATGTTAGCGCAATTCCAATAGATAGTAGGATAATGATAAGCAAGATTCATTTCTTGTAGACCAATGAGAGAATAGGCTAGAGTGTGGGCTAGGTTGCTATACCGCACTTGCTTTCACAAGCCCAATAATGGTTGCGGTCTGGACTATACAATCAACTTATAAGCAAGTTGTCCTTATTATAATGTAATAATTAGAATGGTAATTTTTTCTTTTTATATTTGAAATCTAATTTATATAACATTGTCGGGAAGTTTTTTACATATGGTGCAACTAAACTACAAAATTTTATTGCATTTTCGCCGTTGCAGCATAAACGATATCCTGATCTTTCTTGACTAATTCTAAAGATAATACCCCACTTATTTTCTAAAAGCTTTTGTAACTTAGTTACTTCATCCAAAGTAAAACTATGTACGGCCAGATAAATTTCACGAGAATGATATTCTCCTGGTCGCTTTGAATCTTTATGCAGGACTAAGCTCCCATCATCCATATACATAAAAGCAAGGGTAATTTCATCAAATCTATTCAGAATAGAATCAGTCAGCCGTTTTTTCCCTTCAATATAAATTTCCTTATACAAATATTTTAATTTATCGGTATTGAAATAAGCATATCTATACGAATAACCATTTTTGTCAGTTGCACTACGTACTGTGGTTGGAGCAAGATAATCTTTTATAAATTCAACTTTTTCATCCACATATGCTAACTGATTGCCGCCATGTCGTAAGTATAGATACTTTTCACTTGGCATGCTTCCGTCAAATAAAATCATGCCAATCATTGCACTATTGAAGTCATGTGCATTTTCAATTTTTTTTACCATTCTAAACCTCCCTGATGACTAAGCCATCAGTCCCTAATAATTATTACTAAGTCTCTGAACGTCTTTCTCTTAGAGAAATTTCGCTGCGCTTGATTACCCAATCTATTACGATTTTACCTTACCGACTCCGTTACTAGTCGCCGCAATAATATCACTATTATTGTTTGGTTGTAATAGCTCTAAGGGACTTCCCGCAGTTTCAAGGATTTTCATTTATATCTCACGATATAATGGCTCCAATCTTTCGATAAAAGCTATAGCCAGCCTGTGTCGAGATAAGAACTTGCCATACATATTCTACCAAATTTAAACTAAGATTCTTTTCTTCTGCATTTTTATAAAAATCTTTTTCTAGTTGTGCAAACTCTTTTGGCTTTTTCTTCAGGGTTGTTATCGTAAAGGCTTTTTATCCTCTACTTCTTATAGTTTCCTATAAGCTCGGCGTACATTTTCATCCTTATTATAGGATGGCGGGCACTCTTGGATAGATTATATTTATTCACTATCTACGCTCTACAATAATGGTTAGCCTTTCGTAATCTAACCATTTATCTCGGTATTGGCATATAATATAATTATTTAGCTTCCACCGATTTTGCCCACTTTTCATTCAAAGATTACTCTTTGACGCGCCAAAAATTTAGCGACGCTTTTCCTAACTTTATCAACCTGTCCCAACGACCATCCTGCGATTTGTGGATTCAAAAGCAATTCCATCATACGCTCCTGAGCCTCACAAATGCCATTAGATTGGTCAAGATAAGAATGAAGCAATTTTCTTTCTTCTTGAACAAGACCCCATTGCGTCATTTCTTCATCCCAGGCGTATGAGTCTTCACGGAAACGTTTATATTTTTCTAGTGGAGTTTCGCCTTTTCCATCACCCATTAAACGAATGACAGAATTGAGAGTTGCCAAGTCTTCTACATTCTCTGGATGTGTCATTGCGATACCTTGAATACCACTTGCTGCGTCCATTTGAAAAACTGAGAAGATTTTATTGTCCCATAACATCTTCCACATACCGCGAGAAGTGCGATCAATTTTATAGATACCTAAAGCATTTTCATAAGTTTCGCGCAAGGTAGTCTTCTTTTCAATTAGACCATCGTAACAAAGCAAATCTAGACAGGCTTGCATCTTGTCTAGTGCTTCAATAGCCAAAACGTCTATCTTAATAAGTCCTAGTTCCTCAAGTCTATGGAGGTCAAACTGACTAATAGTTTCACCTTTCGCTGTTTTCATAGTAGCCGCACGTTTTGTGAAAGGCTCATCTACAATAACAACACCACCAGCATGCTGGCCGCAACCAACTACTAGTCCTTCTAGAGCCTGAGCAACTTCCCAAAGTTCAGGGTAGACTTCTGACATTTCATGAACAAATTGCTTATTAGGAGCTAATCCTTTCCCTTCATCACCATAAAAAGTCTGAGCTAATGTATGTTGAATACCGCGCTCACTAGTAATCATTGAAGCTAAATATAAAGCTACATCAACGTCAATTCCCAATCCTCGTGCTGCGGTCTGTATTGCAGCTTTTGCTGCTTCTGTCATAAAAGTACCGACGCGAACGACACGCTCTTTGCCATACTTTACTTGAAGACCAGTAATAACTGCGTCGCGGCGAGAGCCAGCACAGTCAACGTCTATATCCGTTCCCACGACGTAGTTTCCTACTAAATGTGGGACTGACTATATCTTGAATTTAGTGTTTTATACCAAATTCTGGAACCACTTCGCACCCGTCTTCATCTCGGATGCTACTCCCCTCAGGGATAGTCGATACACTTTCCACAGTCCAATCTTGAGTAATTTTATATTTTTCCAATGAAAATAATGACGCTCCATGTTTGCTAGCATATTTACAAGCCGCTCTTTGACTAATAAAGTAACCAACAACTTCTCCTGCTTTCTTTAGACATACTGTTTTATAATTTCTAACAGGAGTTGAATGGTCAAGCATTTTATCTATATTGCCTTGTCTAGTAACCCATTGTAAATTACTAGCTTTATTATTTTGAGGATTGCTGTCTATATGGTCAACTTCTGGTAAATTATTTGGATTAGGAACAAAAGCTTTTGCTACTAAACGATGAACTAAAGTATTATGTTTATTGTATTCAGAATCACACAATTTTACCATAAGATATTTAGATTTAGCACCTGTATATTGAACTAAAACTCTTTGTGGTTCTTTGCTAATTTTATTATTGTGGCTACCACGAATACAGTAAGAATAAACGTTCCCTAGTTCATCTACTCCGTATTTTCCATCATATCCTTCTATTATTTTTATCATATCTATTCACCTCCTTTCTAAAAGAAAAATATTGGACTGTGGGTTAGCACGGTATTGCCAGCTGCCCATTGCTGGGTCTTAGGGTCTCTTAGTCAGCTACTTCGTCCTTTTATTTAGAGCTATACCGTTGTAACGTCACAAGCTCAGGCTTATTCCACTGATACCGTTAGCCGCTTATATAAGCGACACCTTTGAAGAAGTTCAATTCCAATGCTCAATATTACATAAGCACTGACATACGTTCAGGATTCATAAAACGCCAATATCTTAGTGGAGCCTTTTCTCTCGTAGGATCAACTTGACATATATCAAGAAGATAGTTGAGATAGAATGAAACACCACTACCACGACCAGAACCGACTAGGCTATACTGCCAAATAACTTGAACATAATCACTTTCTTGTAGAAGATAAGCAGACCAACGAATATGTTGTTTCTCAGATGAATCCCATAAAATCTGCATTTCCGTTTGAATGCGCTCTAGCCGCGTTTTTTCTTGTCCATCTTCACGATAGAAGCGAGGGCCATTGATTTCTTCCCAAATACGAACAGCAAAGTCTCTATCTTCCTGATATGGAGAGTTGATGAAGTTTTGCATTACAGGAATCTCTCGTGGTAAATTCACAAGTGTACTTATATCATAACTACGTTGAGGAATATAAGGAACTTTAATTGGAGCTTCAAGGTCATACTCCTTGCACATGGCAGCAACTTTATTAGTGTTTTCCAAATATTTACAAACTTGTTCTTCTGTAAAATAGCCCTTCATATAAGAAAACACTTCTTGCGCGTCCATTACATAAGTAGAAGCATAAAATTCATCTACTTCACGGTCGCCATCTTTAGAATTGAGGAAAGCTTTATGTATGCGACGATCAGATTTGGTGTAATAATGACTATCTGTTGTAATGATAATTGGTAAGTCAAAAGCTTCTCCCACTTTGGCCAACTCCTGATTTACAAAAATTTGTTCCTCAGAAAAAGAAGGCTGCATTTCCAGAAAGAGATTTTCTTTACCAAATACCCCTATACACCAGTCAAGAAAAACAGCAAGGTCTCGTTGAATTTCTGGTTTCTTAGCTTTATTCGCACCATAAGCGAGGATACTCTTAGCAGTTCGACCACCTAAGCAGGCTGTACTAGCGATTATATGTCCAGGATTTGAACCAATAATTTCTTCAATATCAGAATAATAAGTAGGAGTTCGTCGCGTAAACTTCATATAACTTCTTTCCCAAGCTCTAGTAGAAAGAATACACAACTGCTCCCAACCAATGCGGTCTTTAGCAAGAAGAATGAAATGGTAGTATGCGTCTTTTCCACTTTGAAAGTTTTCTCCATTCAAACCATTTCTACAAAGGTAAATCTCATTACCTAGAATTAGCTTGAAATTCCACCAACTACCATCTTCATCTTTATTCCTCATTTCTTTAATATAATTCTGTGCGTCTACATGCGCACAAAGGGCTTCGTGGTCTGTAATTGCCATGCCGCTCAAACCAATATCATGGCCATACTTGAGAAGTCTATCCACCTTATTGATACAGTCAATAAGGCGAATATTACTTCCTTTGTCTGTGTGATTATGAAGGCCAGCATAATGGACATTCTCTATCATTCAATCACTTCCTTTTTCTTGATATGTATATTATATCATACTTTCTAAATTTTGTCAAGTTTAGAAACCGCGGCCAGCCCCTCCTCCACGAGAGGAGCCGCCACCAAAGCCAGAAGAAGAGGAATGATTGGAACCAGAACAATGAATGGAACTACTGCTTTCACTAATAACTTCTATAATTGTGCCGAACACCTCAAAGGCAGTTGAAATAATAGGCTCGCGCTCTTTATATCGAATAAGATGATAAAGGAAGTAAATGAATGAACAACCAAATGAAAACGCTAGTAACACGGCAATGATAAATACTATCCATCCAAGTGCTATGAGAATTGTTGCCATAGGTTTCTCCTCTTAAAATAAATATTTTGATTTTGATCGAGATTGAGTTGATGTTGCGGCGACTTCATAATCAGAAATAACTACTTGTGGCGTAGTACGTCCACACCATTCATTTACTGTGCATTTACCATAAAGTGAAATGACTTTATCTGTGTTATCCCCAAGTTCCATACAAGCTTCTTCATTTTTGAAGATGACAAACTCTACTCCATTCTTCTTGAACTTTAGACAATTACTTTTCATAAGTTGGACTTCATTACCAGCCAAAGCAATATTAGTAAATCCAAGCATAGGCTCAGCAACACCTTGCCCCCAATAAGGTTTACCGCTATCAATAGCTTCAATGATTGTCCCACATTCATCGGGGACTCCATCAAAAAGATAATCTACTTCATAGCCTTTATCATGGAAGTCTACATTAGCAAGTTGTTCATTTGCAAGATGAATAAAGTTATCATATTGTGATTCTGGAAGACTAGCTCCGAACGCAAAATCGTGCGATTATTCCATTGTTTCCAATGGCGCTGACTATTTCTTACGCAATAAATTGCGAATACCCATTTGGAGTTGCGTACCAATAGCAACCCTACTCTCCGAAATGGAGATAGTCGATACAGCTTTCTTGATTCAAAATTTGTTTATTATATTCAGCATTATTCCTGATTGGATATTTAAGGCGTTCATCTTTATGATTATTACCTTGATTTATCATTTTCGCGCTTGAACGGCTCCATCCTACTTTTTCACCTATTTTATTCAATGGGATAGTAGATGTACAACATAGCCATTGAATATATAAAACTCTATATTTATCTAATTCTGTTTCACTAGGTCGTAGGGGATATGATAAATTTTCTTTTCGCCAAGCATTTCCTTCTGTTATATGCCGACACATGTCGGATGTAATATTATTTCTTTTTATAACAGTTTTTCGAGGAATTTTCCAATCTAATAAATCAGAAATAACTTTATCTGCTTGTTCTTGTGATAATTTAGTATTACAATTCTTATCTCCTTTTAGAATTGGCGGCTCTTGTCCTCCATTTTGTACATTATATCCATTAGGCACTTTACTATTATAATATAT
>OHNA01000489.1_pt1 | contig 13203 bp, 12 predicted proteins | sample 1569481 | NCBI WGS metagenome assembly OHNA01 (sample SAMEA3879542, study PRJEB24766) | human gut metagenome | biome: human-associated habitat; feature: feces | place: USA | collected 1985/1987 | reverse complement strand
TCTCACTGAGGGACATGAGGACGGCAATCTGTATCACGCCTGTGATAAGGTCTGTGCCGTATGCAAGCCTGTGACCGATGAAAAGGGCGAAGCCTGCGCACAGTGTGGATATTCCGCTGCAAAGCCTGTATATCACCAGCTGATCGGATTCAAACCGCTCAAAACGGCTCTCTGCATTTGCGGCTTTCAGTGAGTCATAAGCCAGAGCGTCCCCTGTGCCTGAGGAAAAATTGTAGCTCAGTGCGTGGAATGCAATGGACAGGCAAACGGTGAAAAGGTTATCCGAAAGTATCATAATTATGTTGCCTATCATTCGCATGATACTGCTTACGATAAGCATTTTCTTCCGCCCGAAAACGTCTGCCAGAACTCCCGAGGGTATCTCGAAAATAAGGCTTGTGATGTGGAACACTGTCTCGGCGATGCCGATATCCACAAGGTTGTAGCCCCTTGCCGCAAGTATTGCTACCCATGCTCCCGTAAGGGACAGATTTCCCAGCACAGATGAGGCGTAAAGCTTACGTATTTGTTTTTCGATATTAAGCATAAAAAAATCTCCTTAAACTGAATTTAGTGATAGTTTAAGAAGATAATGCGCACTATTTATTTGTAAAACTGCTCTGTTTTAAGTCAGATAAGAGCCTGTTTATGACAAATTTTCTTACAAAAGGGCGCACTATCCCCGTAAAAGGGAAAAACGGAACCTTTCTGAAGCTGTACATTTGTCATTTTCCAAAGCATGATACTGACCTCTTTTATCATTGGTGAATGGTTTACTTTTTTACTATATCACACCCGACTGCGTTTTGTCAAGGGGTGTATCCTTGGAATTATGCTCTTTTTCTCAAAAAAATTTCCCAAAAGTAGTGACAAATGCAGAAAAATGGTTTATAATATAAGTTATGAATATCATAATTGGAGGCTAATATCATGTCAAAGAAACCCTACTACATTACGACCCCTATCTATTATCCTTCGGGCAATCCTCATATCGGTCACTGCTATACCACAGTTGCCTGCGATTCCATTGCCCGTTACAGACGAATGCAGGGCTATGATGTGATGTTCCTTACCGGTACGGACGAGCACGGTCAGAAGATCGAGCAGAAGGCTGCTGAAAAGGGTGTTACTCCCAAGCAGTATGTTGACGAGATCGTTGAACATTTCAAGAAGCTTTGGTCCTACATGAACATCAGCTATGACCGCTATATCAGAACTACCGACGATTATCACGTAAAATCCGTTCAGGCTATCTTCAAGGCTCTTTATGACAAGGGTTATATCTATAAGGGCGAATACAAGGGCAAGTACTGTACTCCCTGCGAAAGCTTCTGGACCGAGTCCCAGCTGGACGAGGACGGCAAGTGCCCAGAGTGCCACAGAGATGTTGTTGAGGCCAAGGAAGAGGCTTACTTCTTCAAGATGTCTCCCTTTGCTGAAAGAATCGAGAAGCTGCTCCTTGAAACCGATTATCTCCAGCCCAAGACCCGTGCTACTGAGCTTGTAAACAACTTCATCAAGCCCGGTCTCGAGGATCTCTGCGTTTCACGTACCTCCTTTAAGTGGGGCATTCCAGTTCCCTTTGATGATAAGCACATTATATATGTATGGGTAGATGCCCTTTCCAACTATATCACCGCTCTGGGATATGCAAACGACGCCTACAATGATTATGACAAGTTCTGGCCCGCAGATGTGCATATGGTAGCAAAGGATATTATGCGTTTCCACGCTATCATCTGGCCCGCTATCCTTATGGCTCTTGATCTTCCTCTGCCCAAGCACCTTGCTGTTCACGGCTGGATAACCTTCAACGGTCAGAAGATGAGCAAGTCCATCGGCAACGTTGTTGACCCCATGGTTCTTGGCGAGAGATATTCTCCCGATGCTATCAGATACCACATTCTCCGTGAAATGGCTCTCGGTGCTGACAGCTCATTCTCCAACGAGATAATGATAAACAGAATTAACTCCGATCTTGCAAATGACCTGGGCAACCTTGTTTCCAGAACCGTTGCAATGGTGGAGAAGTATTTCGGCGGCACTCTTCCTGCCGACAAGAAGTCCGACCCTATGGACGATGAGCTTATCTCCATGGCAACAGCTCTCCGTGCAAAGGTTGACGAGTGCATGGACAACACCACCCTGAACATCGCTCTTGCTGAGATATTCAAGGTAATTTCCCGTGCAAACAAGTACATTGACGAGACTGCTCCCTGGGTGCTTGCAAAGGACGAGGCCAACAAGCCCAGACTTGCAGCTGTTCTTTACAATCTCCTTGAAGCTATCAGAATTTCCACATCTCTGCTTTCCGCATTTATGCCTACAACCATGCCCAAGGTATGGGAGCAGATAGGTGCGTCCGCCGATGATGTTTCCTACGAAAATGCAGCTAAGTTCGGCGTTCTTCCTGCCGATGTCACCGTTCACAGAGGAGAAGTTCTCTTCCCCAGAATCGACGTTGACAAGGAGATAAGCGAGCTTAATGCTCTTATCGAAGCTCAGATGAAAAAGACTCAGGCTGAGCAGGATAAGGACGGCGCAAACCTTGAGCCTCTTTCCGAGACTATAAAGATCGACGATTTCTTCAAGTCCGACCTGCGTGTTGCAGAGGTCAAGTCCTGCGAGAAGATACCCAAGGCAAAGAAGCTCCTGAAGCTCATGCTTGATGACGGCTTCGGCGAGAGACAGGTAGTATCAGGCATTGCCAAGTGGTATGCTCCCGAGGATCTTATCGGCAAAAAGGTAATTGTTGTTGCAAACCTTGCTCCCGCAAAGCTCTGCGGAGTTGAGTCCAACGGAATGATAGTTGCCGCAAGTGTCGGAGAAGATGCAAAGGTAATTTTCGTTGACAAGGATATCCCCAACGGCTCTAAGCTTTCATAAGTTTATACAGAAATAATAAAAGGGCATTGCCATTTTCGGCAATGCCCTTTTTTCATGGGTGCTGTTACAAATGCAGTTTTAACACCTGCAAGCGGGGGTAGCACATAGAAAAAGGGTGTACAGATCACTCTGTACACCCTATGGATATCAGCGTATAAATTACTTGAAGTAACGGTTGAGGAGACCCTGGAATGCCTTGCCGTGTCTTGCCTCAACATGATATCACATTTTAAAAAACGCATAAATAAAGGAAAAGGCTAATGAAACAATGAAAATATTGTGCGATTTCCCACTAATTTCCCACTAAAAATCTTCCCACAATGATTTGCTTAATTATGTGGGAAAGGGCAGCTTTGTCATATTAATTTTGAAAATCGTAAAAAATAGGGATAACGAAATTCACTTCGTTATCCCTAAAATTATATCTCAAATAGAATTATCTTTTCTTAGGCAACCAAAACCATATTTTATTCTTAGCCACCTTATAATAAGCTCTCTTACCATCAAATAAATAATACTCAATGCTATCCCCAAGTAATATAGCTATAAAACATAATATTATCCAGATAAGACAGAAGTAAAAATTACACTGTCCCCAAAAGAATGTAAATGGCAATCTACTATAATCCCATACAGGGTTATATCCGTATATCATCACAAGCATAAGTCCAGTGATACCTTCACAAAACGTAGCTATGCCAGTTCCTATAGCCAACTGCCATTGAAGTAATATCTCAAATGAAAAAAGATTATTTACAAGCGAAGCTAAAAGTCCAATAGCACCAGCACAAAAAAACATACTGAGTGATGTGTAGCCACGGTATAATAGCTCGATTATAATATAAACAATTCCACAGGCAACAAAAATTGTACTATTTTTGATTATTTGTTTCATCATAATTTATCTCTATCGCATCTACAGCTTCAACAGTTTCACAATTCCTTATCTGAACTTCTATTGACTGCTGTTTGCTTACTTTGGGTGCAACATAAGCGGCAATGCTCAGACTCAAAGCAAGTAAGTCGTTATAACTGAACTCCGTACATTCTGCTGTAGTTGCGTTCCACTTCAGAGGATACTCAACACCTATTGCTTTGGCTCTTTCGTAAGATGCTAAATTTCCATTCAGGAGTGACTGCTTTTCCTCGGTGCAGCTGTAATACTTGCCGTCGCTGTGCAAATACGGATGACTTGCAAGCCATTCAGATAACATTTTTTTAGACTGTGCAATTTTATCTTCCTTGATACCGTCAAGCTCTTCCTTAGTAATCTTACCCTTTTTAACATCAATAAGCTTACCGTTCTTGATTATAAGATCAAAATTAGGAGCATAGGATACTATTTTCTTACCAAGTTCCGAATCATCTGGAACAACCCAATCAGCATCTCCGAGCCAGTCTGTATCTGGGTGTTTCATATCAATAATAAACCATTTGTTTTTATATACTATCATTTGAAAATTACCCCCTCATCTGCTCCGCCTCTTTCCTAACCACAGGAATATCAAATTTTTTCAATTTCTCTTCCAGCTCGTTAATTTCGTCTCTTACCGCCTGCCGCTTGGCGTTTAATTCGGTAATGTCATACGGTGCAGGCAGCCCTATCAACGCATATTCATAGCACTTGGCTATTTTCCAGTCCCCAGGGCTACCGAAACAGCCCCGCCTATTGCGCCGATAATGGCGCATACATATGTTTTGATGTTCATTGACATTTTCATTCCTCCTTGGTTAATCAGCTTAAATAGCTTGCTAAATTATAAGCAACTAATATTTTTGCAACTTCATCAGCAAGATAATCAGCGCCTTTGTCATTTGGGTGAATTGAATCCAACGTATAATCGCTGGCAACAGATCCGATATATGGATTATCTACCGTTCCATCACCTGTTACAACATTATCGGCATATGTTAATCTACCGTTTGATGCCCAGTCAATGATTGGCGTGCAAAGTAATTCAGCGGCTTTTTTTATTTGATTTGATTTTTCAACATAATGTAGCCCGTCCAAGGCATAATTGATACCAGATGGAGTGAAAAAGAAAATCATAGCTTCAGGGAATATATTATGTAAAGCACCATAAATATATCGCATTGCTCCTGCAAAATTTGTTCTGTCTGTATCGGTATAGGGTGTAGGTATTTTTACATTGCTTTCCACCGCAGTAGAATCTGTTGTTTTACGTTTGTAATAACCATGCTGTACGGAATAAATAGCATCTATATAATTATCGGTGCTTGTATCTTTCGCATCGTTCTTGCCACCTTCAACAAAAATTATAGATGGATACTCTGTAGATGATTTGTATAATTTGATTTCTCCAACATCTAAATCCGTTCCCACCATTAGTCTTTTCAGTTTTTCAATCTGACAAGCAAAAGTATTTTGATTACTGTTCCATTCGGCGGCAGATGAAGGTCTGTTGCTATACGGATATGCTGTCCTATCTCCATATTTATCCTTTAATCTTGCACTACCAACAGCAAGATTAACAATAGTTCCCAACGATATTTTGTTGTTTAGTTTTTCAATCCACGTTCCCATAGCACTGTAACTGTCTCCGAGAATAAGTACATTATTTCTTTTTTTATTACTTAAATGTGCTACTTTATTTTCCAGATCTATTGTATGGGATATTAACGCATCATTAAGCTTTGTAAAATATACGCCAAAATCAAAAGCATTAGTATCAGCATTTGTTAATGTAAATACAATTCGTAATTTAACATATGATTTAGTTAATGTGAATATATTACTTTCGCCAATCGAATTTAAATTAAATAATTTTTCATACTCAGAAGGCGAGGTATAGCCATATACAGCTATACCATTACCAGTTGACTTAAATTTATCTGACGAAAAAAAGAACGGTTTGATATAGTATGTATCGTCTACAGTAAAATTATAGTTCTCGGTTTTCCAATCAATCATAGGATATAAATAATTGGCTGGATTTGTTTTTTTAAAAATCCACTTTCCACCATATTGATTATCTATATCTTCCCTTAGTTCACTAACACTGTCCTCTATTTTTTCTATTTCTTCTGCCGCATACTGGTCACTGATTTTCTCTGCTTTTATGATAAATGTTAAACAAACAGAGGGCGGCTGGACAGTGTCTGAGTTGCCATAAATTGAATTTGATTTTGAAGCATCAAATGTTATTAAACCAGAATTTGTTGGTGGGTCGTTCGCTAAATTTTGCCGACCTGTACTTTCATATGATGCAAATGCGCCCGATAGTCCAGCTTTTGCATTTGTATCGTGATAAAATGTACCAGTAATGTTCGGAAGTCCAGCGTCTTTACTTGCACCTAAATTACCATTAGCACCCTGAATAAATCTATCTCTCAAATCAGGGAGCTTAAACTTCGTAGTATCTGTAGCTGTGCCGAACTTGTTGCCAATAACAATATATAAATCAGTGTAGTCAGTCTTTGATACCTCTGAACCATCACAAAGCAAAAATCCAACAGGGAGAGTAGTGGAAGCATAGCTGATGATTGTACCAATGGGCACAGAATATGAAGCGTTTTCGATAGTTATATTATTTGCGACTTTCTGGTCGCCTTGATATATTGACATATTGTTTCACTCTCCTTTTTTATGAGTCTGCCCAATTATATATTGATTGAATAGAAAAACTAAGATTATAATGAGCTGTAGAAGTTGTGACTGTAATTGTTGTTCCGTTTATAATGATACTGGAAATGTGAGATGATTTATAATCAATAGATATATAATAACTACCGTCATATTGTCCAATACTGCCTTCAGCACAATGAGCGACATTGCCATTACCTACTATATAACATTTAAAATGATATATGCCGTGGGTCAGTCCTAAAGAGGATATATCTAATGTAAAGGTTGTCATTCCTGAAGATGTCGGAGCGTTTTTATATAATATTCCAGTATTTTTCAAAACAACAGTATCATTTATCTTCTTCACAGACCAAGACTTTTTTTCAGATGTAGTAGAACTATCGTCGATTACTAAATCACTGAGTGACACTTCATCATCTTTATCATCAGTAATCACATAAGTAGTATCTGGGTCTTTATCCTCAATAGCATCAAACTCTTCCTTAGTACCATTCCAGAGATTACCGCTTGCTATTTGTTTACCTTTATAAAGGACTTCACCTTCATCGGACTCCGTAAATTTATCAAGAACAATCTTATTATCGTGAGTATGTGCGGCAGTTGCTGCTCCGTCCCAACTTTCAACTTTTTCTTCGCTGATTTTATCAAGAACGACTTTATTTGTGAAGATAGGGATTTCAGTATCTTCAGGAAGCGCACCCACTTCCGCCGCAGTATAAGTTGGTTTATTTTCAGCTTTTGCCCAAGCAGGAACAGTAGGGTCAGTTTCAGTGTACTCAGTCAGATAGCCTGCATCATTAGTAAATGCAGAAACTACGCTTGGAACCGTAGGAAGTTCTGTCTTATCGGCTTTCTCCGCTAATTTTGTATCAACCTCAGACTTCTTGTAATATTCAGATAAATCAACCTGAGTAGTGCCAAGCTCCGCCCAAGCGCTATTTATGTACATATACTGCATATAAGCATTACTATCTTCCTGTTTAATCAGATAGATAACACTTGTATCAATATCCTCTGTGGGAAGCTGTTCAACTATCTGTGAGGTAAGTTTATTGATATTAGAAATCAGCATATTTACTTCCGTCTGAGTATAAACGTCAGCCTTATTATAATAATGGATAAGATTATCTACAGTATTCTTAATATATCCTGCGTCATTGGTAAACTCTGATACATTAACGGGTACGACAGGAATATCAGCTATATTTGCTTTTGTAGCAAGTTCTGTAATAACTTCGTCCTTAGTATAGTAATTATCTACATCAAGAGCAGAGCCATCTTTGACGACAAATGATTTTACACCATCTTTATCGGTAATAGATACAGTGTGTCTGCCTGTAGCTTCTGTAATAGTAACAGTAGGAGAGATACCATCTACACCATCAGCACCGTTAGTACCGTCCTTGCCGTCTTTGCCTGCGGTGCCTGTATAACCACGTTCACCTCTTATCGTTGTTATTAGACCCGCATCGACAACAGAACCGTCAGAAAAAGTGCCTATTAAATGATTAGTTGGGGTAATTTCTAATCCTACAATAGAAATACCATTTGCGCCATCTTTACCGTCCGCAGGGATTGGAAATGTCATAGTCTGAGAAGTCCCGTCTGTAAAGTTGAAAATCAAACTTGTGCCTTGGATTTCAGTGGACTTAACTCCGCTTAAAATGCCATTGATTCTCTTAGAGAGTACGCCATAAGTTACTATATCCATAGTGTCACCTTCCTTTCTTATTGTTGATTATCATATTTCTACCCAGCCCGAACTCGAAAGCATATAAACAGCAAGCCCAGTGCTGTCGATTACCTGTGCTACTGAACCGATTGCAGGGCGGTTTTTAAAGTTTACATCGTCAGCAAACTTACCCTTTGCGTCGGACGTGGTTGTAGGGAGATCGGCTATTTCGGTTTTGTCGGTCAAGACATACTCGCTAATGGGGGTATTATAATCATTGCCGTATTTGCTTTTTATACCAGCCATTTTATCAATCCTTTCTATAAAATAAGACTGCTATACAATAAGTACAGCAGTCTTGTATGTTAGTTAATCACTCACTTAAATACATTCGGTACAAGCTGACCAAGAATAAATGAAACTAACCCTGTGGCTACAGCAGTAACAATAAACTTCCACGCTGTGTCAAAAGCTTTGGCTTTAGACTGTGTAGGCACATTTTTTAGTTCAGCAATATCAGACTTCATCTCGCCTTGCTCAGTACGAACTTCTTGTATATCGTTTTTAACAGTAAGTATTCCCTCAGAAAGTGTACGGATATTGGAGTTTATTTCGTAAAGAGCGGTATTCTTTTCTTTAAGGTCTCGAATATCAGCCTCCGCTTCGTCTAGACGATGCGAGTTGCTCTTGCTTCTCTCATCAACCTGAGTAAGTGCTGTGAGATAATTCTCATTAAATTCAACAGACATAACCCACCTCATTCCGAGATTTCAGGCTTATAGTCCGTGATCTCCAGTATGTCGTTCATGTTCTTGACCGCATTTTCAATAGCAGCCTCTATTGCATCTGCCGAAAACTTCAGATGATGTTCCTCTGCGATTGCAGTGAGCTTCTCAATTACCCACTTCTTCTTATCCTTGCCAAGATTTGTTCCATTGAAGAGCATTTCTGCAGCCTTTACAAATACGATCGCATACTCATTAAGAGTGTTCCACTGTTCATTGTTCAACTTAGTCTTGATCCAAGGTATTACAATAACAGTAATAATTGTGCCGAGCAGGGCAATAACCAGCTCAATGATAGTTGTAATGTCGATTGTCATAATAAAACTTCCTTTCTGTTACATCTTGAAATAATCACGGAAAGACTTGTATCCAAGCTTCGTGATACTGGGCGCTCCACGTTTGGTTTCGTCGCCATACCACTGAGAAGCCTTGGGTCTCGTATCCACATGGACAGCTCGACTGTTGATATACCCTATGCCGTATATTCCGCCCATCTCTTCCAGCGTTACGCACACAATCTTAGCGTCGATTATCTTCTTGTTTTTGTCATAGCAGACAATATCCGCTGCTCTTCCGAGAACATGATAACCCGATCCGTTACCTCCGACTGCCTTGTCATGCTCCGCAGTCCTGTAACCACTGTTGACTATAATCATCGAGCAGTCCAGTTTGGCGTACAGGGCTTCCAGAATTTCAATCAGCTTGTTATGTATTTTGACTTTATTCGAATAGACCTTGCTGCCCGATTTACTGGTAAACTCCTTGACCTTGAAATGGTCAGAAAGCTTGATTTCGCCATAAGTCTTCAGCGGATAAGTCGTTATCACGTTCTTAAATGTCGGTACTTTAAATGTGATATTATCGGGAACAACATACTTTGACGATTTAACCGTCTCAGTTTTTGTAGCTGTACCCTTACCGGTATAATCCTTATAACAGTAATCCATATCGGTCTTAGAGGAGAAACCGCTCGGTCGTCCGACCCATGAATACTGATGAATAACATACTTGCCTTTGTAGCTTGTCTTTTCCAGAGGATTTCCGTTGGCGTCTCTTACGTGAGCTACCCAAGTGTCATAGTTCTCTTTAACCCTGTCATCGAAAAATGTGTTCAGGTAACTTACACTGTTGTAGTTGCCAACCTTGTACCCAGCCTGTCCGATAGTGTCCATAAATTCTACAGCCATATCAGACACAAGCTTTTTGGTAGGTGTTATACCGTATGTTCGCTTTACGTAGTTGTAGCTGCCGTTCTCCCAGTCGAAAAACACAGGATAATTTATGTTCTTTCTGTAGGGCAATATCGTCTTGAGACAGAACTCTGCTTCCTTTTTCGCATCAGCCACACTTCCTGCATAGCTAAACCAGTATATCCCGATATCAAGTCCGCATTTTATAGCATTTTCAATGTAGGTCTCAAACATCGGGTCAACCGTGTTAAAACCAAATCCAGCTCTGATAATCACAAAGTTAACCTCGGTTTTCTTAACTCTGTTCCAGTCAATGTTTCCATTGTGTTTAGAGATATCTGCACCTTTTGCAATCAATTCCATGTAATCACCGCCTGTCATATTCGTCTAAAATATCTTCCACCGACATATCATCGGTGTCATATCGGTTTGAATAGTTTATCTCTTCCGGCTCTTCATCTGTAATTGCTTTGTCCATCTCATCTGTTGGAATGCCCCACTTGCTGCCGGTATAGGCTCTCACGCCGTTAAGCCCCGCATAAAATACAAAGGACACTGCGGAAGTTCCCCACAGTGTCTCAATGATCGTTATGCTAAGTGTTTCTACGGCGTTCTTGTCGAACCACGCCAGAACGTATGAAGCCAACGTGAAGAATAGGCTAACGCAAATACAGCCTATAAGCCATTTCTTAGAAAATTCCATCTTACGCTTTTTCATTATATACTCACCTTCACCGCAAACTATCAACAATAGACAACTCGTTGATGATGTTGATGTCTTCATCAAAAAACATTGATATTTCATTTATCATCGGATAGTTATTTGCAGACATGATATAGAACCTATAAGTCGTGTAGGCAGTGTTATTATTAACTTCAAATGTTTTACTGAATACTTCTATAAGATTTTCAGAGAAAACATAATTACCCAAATCAGTATAGGAAGAACCGTCATTGGAGCCTTGCAGAGTAAAGGCTTTTACGCAATCGTCATATTGTGTATGAGCCTTATACATAACAAAGCTTTTCAACGTTTTTGCTGTTGGAAATTGTATTTGCAGCCATGTTGGAGTAGTCTTATCATTTGCCAACCAGTAACTACTTGTACTCGTTGAGCCATCAAAAGCATAATATGGATTACAGCCTGAACGATAGCTACCTGCGGAGGCTATTATATCACCCTCATCGGTTGTTGTCGTGTCAGCTGTCATATTTATAGAACTACGAGAATATACCCGTGAAATTCCGATGTAGTAAGATGTTGACTTGATAACTACATTTGCTTTAGAAATAGACAAAGCGAGGTCTGCTAAATCTATGACTACAGTATTATTGGTCACGGTGTCATAAGTGCCTTTTAATTCATCATTTATGTATAATTCAAAGGCAGGGACGGTATCATATAGTGTCTTATATTCCACAATATATTTTGATGTGGCAGTTATATTTGCAGTAAAAGAAACAGTTGATTTTTCAACCGTAGCAGATGGTTTTTCTCCACTGTCAATATCATCCGCATTGCCATTAACATACCTATATACGTCCCTGTTGTAGTTCTGAGTAATTTCATCAGCAGTTAGCACCTTATCATAAATAGCAGCCCTGTAGTAATAGCTCTGACCGCCAGCGTGTTCATTCTTTCCTCCTGCTTTAACGCCAAGACACGGAAATAACGCATTCGTTATTCTATTTGTGCAGCTTGCTTCAGATAAATAAATTCCATTTATATAGGACTTCAGCGAGCTACCGTCAAATGTCATTGCCACATAGACAATTTCACCTTTAGTATAAGTCGAAGACATATTTTTCCAACCGCCTGAATATGCCTGAAGTGTAATTTTTGTAGCTGTTTCTGCTGTAATACCGAAACCGCCGTAATTATCACTTGCATAAGTATTGATTATATCACTCTGGTAATTATCCAAAGAGACAATTTTTACTACAGCTTCTACGGTAAAACTGCTGTAAGTTGACATATCTATTGGTAAGACAATACCGCCACTGGCTATGGCTGGCTTAATGTAGTAATCCGCATCAATGTAGTCCTTAGCTTCAGTATCTCCCATAGAAGCTCGATAGGCGCTCTTTTCGTGAATCAAATCAGTCCACGATGCACCATCGGAAACGTGTCCGTAAGGCGTGTTCCATCTGCCGTCAAAAAAAGCATTTGCCCCAGATACATAGCCCAGTTTTTCAGGAGTAACTTTGCTTGAACTGCCCCCGCTACTTCCATATCCTCTTCTTGTAATAAAACAATCAGCCATGTTTACACCACCTTTATAACGAAATTCAAAGCAATAGTAGGCTTTTTCTCATAGCATTTTACTGTCAGTGTATTTTCGGCAGTTGTTGCCTTTGTGATGTATGCCCACTGCTTGTTCTCATCAATTCCCGTTGTCGTATCTGCTGATGTAATTAAATCCAGAATAGGATATCCGTCCTCGGCTAAACCAGTTACGGTGACAGTCTGAGTATAAGGAGCAGTGTCAGACCAGTCATCAGCTGTTAACGTTCCTGTCAAATTTACAGCGCTTGACGTTACGGTCGTTATACCTTTCAGGCTCCTGAGCCATGCAGCCTCATCACCGCTAAAACCTTCTTCGACTGCTATAGCATACGCCGACTTGCCATCATTTCCATTAGTACCATTTGTACCGTTAGAGACAGTAGCGGTAGTTGTTCCCGAGCTATCAGTCGCAGTTACCGTACAACCTGTTTCAGTCTGTGATACCGACAGCATAGCAGATGTACCGTTAGACACATTGGCAGTAGTGGTTCCGTTAGCATCAGTCACAGTTATAGTAGCTCCCAAGTCAGTCTGTGTGACTTTTGCAGTAGGGGAGACACCATCAGCACCCTTTTCACCCTTTTCGCCCTGCTGTCCTGTCAAAGCAGTCCAGTGAGTAGCATCAAACTCAGTTCCTGATGTGTGAGCTTCGGTACATTGATAAATAATTGTGCCGTAAACAACCAAATTATCAACAACATACGCTGTATTTGCAACCCAGCTTGGAATGGCACTATCGTTAATACACGTGATTATACCCTCCGAGCTGACCTTAA